>OLSE01000184.1_pt1 | contig 88808 bp, 90 predicted proteins | sample 1673191 | NCBI WGS metagenome assembly OLSE01 (sample SAMEA3136764, study PRJEB25190) | human gut metagenome | biome: human gut; feature: human-associated habitat; material: faeces | place: Austria | collected 2013
TGCGATATTTCGCATCATATCGCAAGGCCATATCAGCATCCGTCATCATCGGTTTTCTTTTGATGGTTGGATCAGCAGCATCCACCGGCATGTCTTCTTCCTCGATTTCTACAGGTTCCCATTGGAAAGCCCCCGCCGGGCTTTTCACCAGACCCCAATCGTATTTAAATAATAGCTTTAAGTAGGAATGATTCCAACGATCCGGCTGCGAAGACCAGGCGCCTTCCAATCCGGACGTTACGACATTATTCGCTTTTTGATTTGGATTGATCCATCCCAAACCTTGTCCTTCTACAGTATTCGCTTCTGGTTCCGGTCCTAAATTTTCGGCTCTGCCGGCACCATGCGTTTTCCCCACGGTATGACCCCCTACAATCAAAGCAACCGTTTCTTCATCATTCATCCCCATACGCTGGAAAGTCACACGAACATCTTGCGCGGTACGACCTGGATTGGGAATACCATCGACTCCTTCCGGATTTACATAAATCAATCCCATTTGAACGGCTGCCAATGGATTTTCTAGACTTTTGCGGTTTTCATCATTATCATAACGCTCTTTTGTTGGCGCCAGCCACTCTGTCTCACTTCCCCAATTGATATCTTTTTCCGGGTTCCAAATATCGTTTCGGCCTCCGCCAAATCCAAGAGGCTTAAAGCCCATAGACTCATACGCTACATTGCCCGCTAAGATGATTAAATCTGCCCAGGAAATACGCTTTCCATACTTTTTCTTTACGGGCCATAATAAACGACGCGCCTTGTCTAAGTTTGCATTATCTGGCCAACTGTTCAATGGTGCAAATCGCTGATTGCCTGTACCGGCACCACCACGGCCATCGAAAATTCGATACGTACCTGCACTATGCCAGGCCATTCGAATCATTAAACCGCCATATTGTCCCCAGTCGGCCGGCCACCAGTCTTGTGGTGTCTGAATCACTTTTTTAATATCTTCTTTCAAAGCCTGATAATCTATTTTTTCAAATTCCCTGCGATAATTAAAATCCGCATCATTCGGATTGATCTTTTGATCCTGTTGAGCAAGTACATCTAAATTTAAAGAATCAGGCCACCAGGAACGAACAGGATCTTTTGCATCCACATTCGAACCTACATGAACTTCCATGTTTTCTCCATGATGAAATGGACATTTCATTTCTTCTTTCATTGTAATACTCCTTTCGATATGTATGGAATCATACATAATATTATTAATTTCGACTCATCTTATTCTTGGGTCATTTAGATTATTTCACATTGACTACTTTTTTACTAGTTATATGCTTTGAATGTCAAATTTTGTACAATTATGTTCTTTCACTTCTTTTTCCATTTTTTGTTAATCAAACTTTTGAAATACATCATATAAAAAAAGCCAGAATATGCAATCTGACCTTAAAACTTCATTTGATTTTTATTTAAAAATCTTTTTACCCCCTTATTCGAATGGGATGACGAATAACCGTTTTTAGCTTTTGTACATCACAACGTCTTGGATCACTCAAATAGATTTCATGATGCCATCTATGATCATTAAAATCTAAAGTATACCCGTTTTCTTTGACGAACTGATGCATCGCACTCACGGTATCCGGTTCATCATCATAAGATCCAATATGCATACATTGAACGCACAATCCTTCATTTACATTTAAAAAATCAACTTTAGAAAAATCCATCTTTTTGTTTTTAGTTGCTTCCTGTATAGCCCAGTCAAAATCTTCTTTCGTCACAAAATCTGGTAAACGAATCATCGAAATAAAATAAAGATCCTGTTTGCGGGTATAATCCATACCTTTTGTGTTTTCCTGCCACCAAAATCCTTCTAATGGTGGTACTACGTATTCAAAATAACCTTGTATTTTATGATCCCCTTTATAACTCATTTTAATAGTAAAAGCAATTCCATATAATAGACCAAGCGCTTGTGCATACTCTCCTTTTTCATCATTAGGATCTCCTTGCCCACGAACCGCAATATAATTCATGGCAGGAACTTCAACGATCGTCGGCTTTTTAGGCGGCATGTAAAACTCTTTGTATTCTTTCTTATAATCAAATGGCATATATGTGACCTCTTTCTATATCCATTCTATCAAAAAAACTATTTTAATATGGATTTGTATCTAACAAAAAAAAGAAGATCTTATCGACCTTCCTTGTGTATTATTAGTCAAAATAAAATAAATCTTCAAATTTTTGATCTAGCGCAATACAAAGGATCAATGCCAGCTTAGCTGTAGGATTAAACTGCCCGGTTTCAATCGAACTGATTGTATTGCGAGATACGCCAACCATCGAGGCTAAAGCTGCTTGCGATAATCCTTTTTTCTGCCGAATCTCTTTTAAATGATTTTTTAAGATCAATTCATTTTGCATAATTTACCATACCCCAATATATGCTACATACCGTTCTTTACTGAGACTCAAATACGAATTTAATAAAAACCGCAAGAACCAGTAAAAGAGAAAATAAGAAACGGACTAAATATTTCTTCTTTCGAAAAAACTTATATTTTGAATAGAAATCTACAGTTACACCTGAAATAAAAATAAAACTCATCAAGATATTAAAAGGTATGGATTTGCCAAATAAAAATACATCACCTGAACCAATAAGCATCAAAGAAGCAGCCAGAAATACAGTTACTGTAAAACCTCGATTCTCTGATATTTGAATCTGCATTTTCTCTCTTTCATCTCCATTTTGATTTTCCTTTCGACTACGTTCTAAGATTTCTTCTTTTTTCATATCATCACCTTCTTTGCCAAGTTTTCTTGTCACTTATAATATACTTTATGACAAGTTTGCTTGTCAATATTAATGGATAGAATGGTTAAAAAAGAGGATAAATATGACTATAAGTCTTTTTATAACACATAATCTGTTTGTTTTTCTTGACCCATGACAAAGTAATTTCTTCCTATTTGATAGAAGCCATGTTTTTGATAAAATCATAAAGCTTTGTCGTTTTTCTCCCATACGCCTAACCAAATATAACGCTTCTTTCTTTGTAAAGCAATTTGGATTGCATTTTCCATCAAATACGTACCAAAGCCTTGTCCTTGAAATTTTCTTCGTACATAGATTCTTTCAATTTCTAAGGAAACTTTATCGTGTATATCCGTCTGTGCCAATCAACTTTAAATATCCAGCTATTTCTTCTTTTTTCTTCAAAAACATAAATAAAGAATTTTTTCATCCTGTTCTTGTTCTAACTTATCTTTTACAAACGCAATTTCTAAATACGCTTGCATAGTTTCTACTGTATTCATCGATGCAAATGTATCATAATATGTTTCTATTGATATTTGACGCAGTGTATTTATCTCCTTTTTTGTACACTTTTGTAATGTAGGTTGCATGTTATTTCCTTTCTTTAAAGAAAAAACTGCCTTTTTAGACAGTTTATTTCTATGAACGTATTTGTCCATCCCCTTTGATCTGGTATTTGTAGGATGTCATCTCTTTTAACCCCATCGGTCCACGAGCATGAATCTTTCCGGTGGAGATACCAATTTCTGCACCAAAACCAAATACTCCGCCATCGGTAAAACGGGTAGACGCATTCCAATATACACAAGCCGAATCCACTTCATTTAAAAAACGAAGTGCATTTTCCTTAGACTCGGTAATGATACTTTCGGAATGTTTGGTGGAATAACGGTTAATATGTTGAATAGCCTGTTCAACATCCTTCACTACTTTTACCGACATCACATAATCCAAATATTCCATGCTCCAGTCTTTCTTAGTGGCATGCTCAATGCGCCCCGGTTGATTTTTTAATATGTCGTAGCATATTTCATCGCATTTCAACAAAACCTCTTTTTCATTCAATTTTTTTTGTACCAGGGGCAAAACCTGGGCTGCTATATTTTTATGTACTAATAAAGATTCTGCCGCGTTACACACACCGATTCGTTGGGTCTTGGCATTAAAGACAATATCCACTGCTTTTTGTATATCCGCCGTTTCATCAATGTAGATATGGCAATTTCCAGCCCCAGTTTCAATCACCGGTACCTTGGCGTTCTGCATAACACTTTGAATCAGTCGTTTAGAACCTCTTGGAATAATCACATCAACATAATCCGTCATCTGCATAAAGCGCTGGGTATCTTCATGCGAAGTCGATTTAATAAATTGAATAGCATTTATACAAACACCGGCTTGTTTCAGTCCTTCCTGTATGGCTTTTGTGATGGCAATATTGGAATGGATCGCATCGCTGCCCCCTTTTAAGATCACGGCATTGCCCGTTTTAAAACAAATGGAAAAGGCATCTAAAGTCACATTTGGTCTGGCTTCATAAATGATACCAATCACACCGATGGGTACACGCTTCTTTTCAATATGTAAGCCATTTTCCAAGTCATAGGCATCCAGTACTTCTCCAACGGGATCTTCCAGTTTGATTATATCCCATACCGCTTTTGCCATATCCGTAATTCTTTGTTCTGTAAGTTGCAGTCGATCCAATAAGCCGTCGCTCAATCTTTTTTTGCGCCCATTTTCCATATCAATACGATTTGCTTCTAAGATTGCACCCCTATTTTCCCATATAGAAGAACTGACCATCTGTAAAGCCTGATTTTTTTGTTCCGTTGATAAAGAGGCCAATTGATAACTGACTTGTTTCGCCTGAATCCCGATTTGTTCTAAATTCATACTTTCTCCTTATTTGCACAAAAATATGTGCCTGCCTGCTGCCCTTGTAGAATGCGGGTCACAATGCCTTCTTCAAATTTGGCGATCACTAGATCGGCACCGGCATCCATGGCAATTTGAGCGGCCACTAATTTAGCACTCATACCACCGGTTCCCACATTGGAACTGGATTCATTGGTTCCCATAGCCAACAACGTTTGATCGATATGGGATACATGTCGAATCAGTTGTGCTTCTGGATTGGTTTTGGGATTATCGGTATATAAACCTTCAATATCACTTAATAATATCACCAAATCCGCCCCGATCAAGCTGCCCACTGTACTAGCCAGCTGATCGTTATCGCCAAAGCTTTCGACTTCCAGTAACTCATGGGTTGAAATTGTATCATTCTCATTGACGATAGGAATGCTTTGGAGGGCAAAAAGCTCCAGAAAGGTATTGCGAGCATTCTCTCTGGCATGTTTTTCCCGCATGATATTTTTAGTCAATAAAATTTGGGAAGCCACCATATTATATTCACTAAAAAGTCTTTGATAGACCATCATTAAACGTGCCTGTCCCACCGCCGCAAAGGCTTGTTTTTCAGCCGTAGATTCTGGTCTTCTTCCAATATGTAAAGCTCTTCTTCCGCAGGCAATCGCACCGGAAGATACTAAAACAACATCTTTTCCCTGTGCGCGTAAATCACATAGCACACGAACCAACTTCTCAATTCGAGATAAGTATAAATCTCCATTTTCATGTGTAATGCTGCTGGAACCAACTTTAATAACAATCCTTTTTTTATGCTTCAGACAAGATCTGTCCATTTTATTCACGACCTTCCAATTCTCTTAAAAGTAAAATCAATTCTTCTTCTGTATAAACTACATGATCACTGCACGGGCCTTCTTTTTGATGATGACGATTGAAATGAATCGTATGCAGTCCAGCCTTCCTGGCGCCTTCCATATCATTAATATAATTATCACCGATATAAAACCAGTCACTCGCCTTTTCATCTAGAGCCTTCATCGCATATTGAAATGCGCGTATATCTGGTTTACTGACTCCGATCTGACCACTGGTAAAAATATGATTGGCAGGAATATAGGAAAAAACTTGTAAAGTACGCAGCTTATTTCGCTGGTGCATATCTTCACCGTTTGTCAAGATACCACATTCGCTTTTAGTCGATGAAAAGTAATCATGAAAAACAGGATTCATGGAGATCTTTTTTTGGTAATGTTTATAACATTGTTGGAATAAAACAGCATCTTTTTCTGAAAATGGGATGCCATATTCTTCACAAGCTTTTAAAATTCGATACGTTCCTGATTGATCTACCGTAATCTGATTATTCTGAATTTTTGAAAAGATCGCATCACCATGCGCTCTGTAACAGGCATAAAAAGAATCTATTTGTTCCTGTGGCACATGCAATTGGAACTCTTTTAAACACATTTTAAAAGGCCAGGAAAGATCATAGAGGGTATCATCGCAATCAAATAAAAATTTCATGTTTTGATTATATAAAAGATAGCTTTGTTTCTCAATAGCGAAGTATAAAGTAAATCACGTAAATCCAGCTCAATAATCCGTGTATGATCGCCCAAAATACAGAATGCCAGGTTGTATAGCTGATAACCATTGCCAGGCATGTACCAAAGGTAATACCATTTTTAACCGTCTTTTTAACGATTGTTTGATTTTTTTCTTCCATGTTGTTCTCCTTTTTGGATATTGTAGCACAAAAAAAGGACCGGAATGATTCCGATCCTTCATTTACGAAATTAGCTGTATAAATCAACCAGTTTCTTCAAGTGTTCGAAACGAGCGTTGGCTTCTTCTTCAGATTTCGCAAATAATTCTTTTGCTCTTTCTGGGAATGGTTTAACCAAACGAGTGTAACGAGCTTCATTGTTCAAGAATTCCTGATAAGTTCCGTCACCTTCTTTAGAAGTTAATGTGAATGGGTTCTTACCGGCAGCTTTCTTAGCTGGGTCGAAGCTGAACAAGTTCCAGTATCCGGCCTTAACAGCTTTCTTCATTTCATCCTGACAATGGTTCAAACCACCCTTGGCAATACCGTGCAATTCACATGGAGCATAACCGATGATCAAAGATGGTCCATCGTAAGCTTCTGCTTCTGCGATACACTTAACAGCCTGTGCAGGGTTAGCACCTAAAGCAATCTGTGCAACATATACATATCCGTAAGTCATTGCGATTTCGGCCAAAGATTTCTTCTTCATTTCTTTACCGGCAGCGGCAAACTGACATACTTCACCGATGTTACTTGCCTTAGAAGCCTGTCCACCTGTATTTGAATACATTTCTGTATCGAATACAAATACGTTTACGTTTTCTCCAGATGCCAATACATGGTCTAATCCACCGAATCCGATGTCATAAGCCCATCCATCTCCACCGAAGATCCATACAGATTTCTTGCCAAAGTACTGTTTGTCAGCCAATACTTCTTTAGCAGCATCCGTACCTAAAGCTTCCAATGCAGCAATCAAAGCCTTTGTTGGTTCAACGTTTGCTTTAGTATCTTCTTTTGTTTCAACAAATTTATCGAAAGCAGCCTGAAGATCTGCATTTCCTGCTTCTTCTACAACCTTAGCTACCTTGGCAATTGTGTGTTCACGAAGTGTCTTGTAGCCTAAAGCCATACCATATCCGTGTTCTGCGTTATCCTCGAACAAAGAGTTAGACCAGGCAGGTCCCTGTTTAGATTCTTTGTTTACAGTGTAAGGACATGTTGCAGCCGGACCACCCCAGATAGAAGAACATCCGGTTGCGTTAGAGATATACATCTGTTCACCGAATAACTGAGTAACTAGACGTGCATAAGATGTTTCGGCACATCCACCACAAGATCCGGAGAACTCTAATAACGGCTGATTGAACTGAGAACCTTTGACAGTTTCATCTTTCAAACCGATATCTTTCTTAGATACATTGGCAACTAAGTAATCAAATACTGGCTGCATATGTAACTGAGATTCCTGAGGTACCATCTGGATGGCACCGGTAGGACATACAGTGATACATTCACCACATCCCATACAGTCAAGCGGTGTAACACTCATTGTGAACTTCAATTCGCTTGCTTTAGGTTTTGTATCAGCCAGCTTGATTTCAGCCGGAGCTGCTTTGACTTCTTCTTCATTCAATAAGAATGGACGAATTGTCGCATGGCTACATACGAAGGCACACTGGTTACACTGGATACATTTGTTAGAATCCCATTCCGGAACCATAACGGCTGTACCACGCTTTTCATAAGCACTGGCACCTGTTTCCCATTGACCATCTGTGTGTGCATTGAAGGCAGATACAGGTAAGCTGTCTCCATCCATCAAGTTAACTGGTTCCATGATTTCTGTAACCATCTTAACTGTGGCAGGACGTCCTGTTTTTTCTGCGGGAGCTGCATCAGCTTCTGGATTAGCCCAGGAAGCAGGTACTTCTACTTTATGCAATGCATCTACACCAGCATCAATAGCTTTGTAGTTCATTTCTACAACCGCATCACCTTTTTTAGAGTAAGATTTCTTAGCGGCTTCTTTCATGAAAGTAACAGCCTCATCGATTGGCATGATATCTGCTAATTTGAAGAAAGCAGACTGTAAAATCGTATTGGTACGTTTACCCATACCGATTTCGATAGCTTTATCGATCGCATTGATCGTATATACCTGAATGTTGTTTTCGGCAATATATTTCTTAGCATCAGCAGGCATATGTTTGTCTAATTCTTCATCAGACCACTGACAGTTGATCATGTAGATACCGCCAGGTTTAACGTCCTGTACCATCTTATATCCCTTAGTTACATAAGAAGGGTTGTGGCAGGCAACAAAGTCAGCCTGGTTGATGTAATATGGGCTCTTGATTGGGTTGTCTCCAAAACGCAAATGAGAAATTGTGATACCACCTGTTTTCTTAGAGTCATACTGGAAGTAAGCCTGGATATATTTATCCGTGTGGTCACCGATGATCTTTGTAGAGTTCTTGTTGGCACCAACTGTACCATCTCCACCAAGACCCCAGAACTTACATTCGATTGTTCCCGGTGCACTTGTGATTGGAGCTGGTTTTACTTCTGGCAATGACAAGTTTGTCACATCATCCACGATACCGATCGTGAAGCGTTCTTTTGGTTCATCCTTCAATAATTCTGTATATACGGCAAATACACTTGAAGGTGGAGTATCCTTAGAACCTAAACCATAACGTCCACCAACTAATTTGATGTCGTTCATTCCGGCTTCTCTTAATGTTGTCGCAACATCCAGGAACAATGGTTCACCTAAAGAACCTGGTTCTTTTGTACGATCTAATACCGCAATTTTCTTAACCGATTCCGGTAATACCTTCAACAAGTGTTTGCTTGACCAAGGACGATACAAACGAACTTTGATAACACCGACTTTTTCACCTTTTGCGGTTAAGTAATCGATAACTTCTTCACATACATCATTGATAGAGCCCATAGCGATGATCACACGATCTGCATCCGGTGCTCCATAATAGTTGAACAAATCATAGTTTGTTCCCAGTTTTTCATTGATCTTGCCCATGTATTTTTCAACTACGGCAGGTAGATCATCATAAACTGTATTGATGGCTTCACGATGCTGGAAATAAATATCTCCGTTTTCGTGAGAACCACGCATAGCTGGGTGTTCTGGATTCAACGCATGGTTACGGAAAGTTTCAACATCTTCCATAGGACAGATGTCTTTTAAATCTTCATAATCCCATGTTTCAATTTTCTGAATTTCGTGTGATGTACGGAAACCATCAAAGAAGTTGATGAAAGGAACTTTTCCTTCCAAAGCAGCACAATGTGCAACCGGAGATAAGTCCATAACTTCCTGTGGGTTTGTTTCACAAAGCATCGCAAAACCTGTCTGGCGGCAAGCATAAACGTCACTGTGATCACCAAAGATGTTCAATGCTTGTGTCGCAACCGTACGTGCAGAAACATCAAATACACAAGGCAGCTGTTCAGCAGCAATCTTGTACATATTTGGAATCATCAACAACAGGCCCTGAGAGGCTGTGAATGTATTTGTTAAAGCACCGGCAGCTAAAGATCCATGTACAGCACCGGCTGCACCAGCTTCAGACTGCATTTCTGTAACAACTACCTGATTCCCAAAGATGTTTTTACGTCCACCGGCAGACCAGATATCAATTTGGTCAGCCATTGGACTAGATGGAGTAATAGGGTAAATTGCCGCAACATCAGTATACGCATAGGCAACGTGAGCCGCAGCTGTATTTCCATCCATCGATAGTTTAGCTCTAGGCATGATTTCAATTTCCTCCTTATTACAGTAATCCTATACCTTAACTATTATACGAGTTTTTAGTCCGATTTTAAAGTCCAACTCAAAAAAAGCTTATGTTTTTAGTTGTATAACGATAACCGAAAAAGAGCCATTCCGGCTCTTTTACTTATTCTTTTCCCAAAAGCTTGAACATGTTCTTTTTATATACTTCAACGCCAGGCTGATTGAACGGGTTCGAATCATTCATCAAAGTTGTCATCGCAATGGCCTTAAAGTAGAACATACACATATTACCGAAACTGTAAGCGCTCATATCTGGCATAGTAATGATAATGTTTGGTACACCACCTGTTTCTTCATGAGCCTGTAAAGTTCCTTTAGCGGCCATCTTGTTAACCCAGTCAATCGATTTTCCGGCTAAGTAATTCATGTTGTCCAAGTTTTCATCATCGCTTGGGAAAGTCAGATCGATCATCGGTTTTTCTACATACAGATTGGTCTCAAATAATATTTTCTTTCCATCCTGTACAAACTGTCCCAGTGAATGAAGGTCTGTAGAGTTACATACACTATCCGGTAAAATACCTTTTCCATCTTTTCCTTCACTTTCACCAAACAACTGTTTCCACCATTCGGCAATCATCTGCATCTGCATTTCATAGTTGACAAATAATTCCACATCATAACCTTCGTTTTGTAAGATACGACGCGCTACCGCATAACGATAAGCCGGGTTTTTATCCAGATCGGCATCACCGTATTCACCCATGCCATCATGCAGACCCTTCATGATTTCATCAATATCGATACCGGCTACGGCAATTGGTAAAAGTCCTACCGGTGTAATGACAGAGAATCGTCCACCGATATCATCCGGAATTACGAATGTTTCATATCCTTCTTTATCGGCCAAAGCCTTTAATGTACCACGGGCTTTATCCGTTGTCGCATAAATACGTTTTTTGGCATCTTCCCCGTATTTTCCTTCCATAAACTGTTTTAAGATACGGAATGCGATTGAAGTTTCTGTTGTTGTTCCTGATTTTGAAATTACGTTAACGCTAACTTCCTTATCTTTTATATAGTCCATGACCTGTGCAATATAGCTGCTGGAGAAAGTATTTCCCATGAAGATGATTTCCGGCTTTTTCTGTGCGTATAAACCGTTGATCATTTCAATCGCAGCACGGGCACCAAGGTAAGAGCCACCGATACCGCATACGACAAACACATCGCTGTCATTTTGGATCTTCTGTGCACATGTCTTAATGCGGGCAAATTCTCCTTTGTCATAATCGTCAGCCCATGTCATCCAACCGATAAAATCATTTCCCTTGCATGTTTTCATACGCAAAGATTCATCGATCTGATTGACTTGCTCCTGATACGCTTTTACATCCTCTTTTAAATGAGCATGTTGTAAGTCTAACTGAATCATGTTATTGTACCTCCGTTATTCTACGAGCACATTATATCACGAAAAAAAGAATCTGTGATATAATACTAACGGTTTAGGAGTGAAAAAAGAGTATGTTTCCACAAGCTTTATTTCCATTGTTTGTTGCCCTTTCATGCAACCTGATCGCACAAGCGGCAAAAACAATCTTTTATTATTTAAAATCCGGAAAATGGGATCTGCACTGGGTTGTTGCCAGTGGTGGGTTTCCCAGCTCCCATTCCAGTACGGTCACCGGTTTATCGATGGCTATCGGAATGCAGGAAGGATTTGATTCCACGATTTTTGCGGTAACGGCAGTATTTGCCTTTATCGTGATGTATGACGCCTGTCATGTCCGTTACTATTCCGGAAAAAATATCGAATTAACACAGCAGTTGATCAAGGATCTAAAAGACATGGAAGTACAACTGGATAATCCTATATACGAAGAACAGCTCAAATCCGTATTGGGACATCGCTTTGTGGAGGTCCTGGGTGGCTTTGTCGTAGGACTGGTCTTTCCTCTTTTGTTCATCCCTTTATTTTTAGGATAGGAAGTGAGACAGAATGTCAGAAGAAGTTGTAATGCCGGACATGAATCAAATCAACGCATGTCTAGATAAGATTCGTCCTTATATTCAACAGGATGGCGGCGATATTGAACTGATGGGTGTCGATGAAAACGCAATCGTTTATGTAGCTTTTCGCGGAGCCTGTGCCGGATGTATGATGGCAGCCGAAGATTTTTCTTCCGGTATCAAATTATTACTGATGGATGAAGTTCCCGGCATTCGCGATGTACTGCTGATTGGATAAAGAAAGATGCTGATTATATGGCATCTTTTTTTATACCCTTTTGCCTATATATAGCCTTATGGAATACCAGACAGAACTGTACTTAAAAAAATTCAAAGAGAATCAAGGAAAAAAATGCGATGATTAGGCTACACGAAACAACAATTAAAGAAATCTGTGAATAAACAAATATACTCACCAAGATTTTAATCTATTTTTATTCCTGCCATATGGCGATATTGTCATGTTTTTTAATATCGATTCCAAAATCTTTTTGAAACGACATTGCCCTGGAGAATATAAAATTTTTCTTTTTTAGTCGCTTGTCACAAGCAAAAATATAAAAAAGACACAACTTATATATTTTGTAGGTTGTGCCATTTAATTCAATATCAGTGATTCGTAAATGAAAATCTAAATAAGATCTATACCATCTTTGGCAGAAAATATCGTAACATGACTTCCCACCAAGGCCAATCATGATTCACATCATATCCCCAGAAATCGATCCAGGCATGAATTCCCTTTTCATATAAGATCTTAGATAATTTCTGTAATGAGTTCTTACAAACATCTTCCCATGCTCCCTGTCCAACCGTAAAGATAATCTGCGATTCATTGTATTTTTGAATATACGGATGCGATGGGTCCATACCGGCCAGATAAGCACATGGATCATTGTTGTAGCAATTATCATCATAAACGCCATGGAAATACTCGTTCATATCATAAACACCACTAATTCCCAGCACCTTATCAAAGCGATCCGGGAATCTAAAAAATAAGTTAGCCGCATGCGTACCACCCATGCTGGCACCTAATGTCATGCATTTTTCATCCTGTGGAAGTCCGGCCTTCCATAAAGCACTTGGCACAAGCTCTTCCATGATATATTGTACCCAGCACTCCTGCAGCCACATACGATGATGTGTATCTCCAAAAGAACTCCAAGTTTCTTTATCAATGGAATCGACCGTACAAAACTGAATACGTCCTTCTTCAATCAAATCTTTGACAAGTTCAAACATACCACGATCTTCCCATTCAAAAAAACGTCCATCCTGACATGGGAAAACAAAACAAAGCTTGCCGGCATGTCCATACATTTTAAACTCCATAAATCTATCCAGATAATGAGAATACTCTCGGAAATAACGAATCTGCATAATAAAACCTCTCTATTCCGGCCTCATTATAGCATAATCAATTGTCTTTTTATCAACTCTGCATTATAATTGTTCTGTTTTTTACGGAAAGTGAGTGAACTTATGGCAGAAAAAGAAAAGATTTTAAATATAGCCGTCATTGCCCATGTCGATGCCGGCAAAAGTACATTAGTAGATGCCTTTTTAAGACAAAGTGATGTTTTTAGAGATAATGAAGAAGTGGTGGACTGTATCATGGACTCCAACGACCTGGAAAGAGAACGTGGTATCACGATCTATTCCAAGAACTGCTCTGTGATCCATAATGGAGTTAAGATCAACATCGTCGATACTCCAGGCCATGCCGATTTCTCCAGTGAAGTAGAGCGAATCATTCGTACGGTAGATACTGTTATCCTATTGGTTGATGCCAGTGAAGGTCCAATGCCGCAAACTCGTTTTGTGTTAAGTAAGGCTCTGGAAATCGGATTAAAGCCGATTTTATTGATCAATAAAATTGATAAAAATGATCAACGTGCCGAAGAAGTTGTCGATGAAGTTTATGAATTATTCTTAGACTTAAATGCCAATGATGAACAATTGGACTTCCCTATCCTTTATGGAATTGCCCGCGAAGGAATCGTACAATACGATTTAAATACACCAAGCGAAAATATCGAACCTTTGTTTAATACCATTTTAAAACATTGTGATGTATATCCGGATTTAGATGATGAACCTTGTCGTATGCAGGTTTCAGCTCTGGCTTATGATGAATACATCGGTCGTTTAGGAATCGGACGTATTTATTCCGGCGTCTTAAAACAAGGAGCTCCTTATATTCGTTGTAATCAGGACGGCCTTGAGAAAAAAGAAACCATCTCCAACTTATTCGTATATAAGGGACTCTCTCGAACAAGCGTAAAAGAAGCCAGAAGTGGTGATATCGTTGTCATTGCCGGTATGCCGGATATCAGTATCGGTGATACGATTTGTGATATCGATCATGTAGAACCAATGGATCATATTCCCATTGAAGAACCGACACTATCTATGAACTTCCATGTCAATTCCAGTCCTTTTGCCGGACGTAGTGGAAAATATGTAACCAGTCGAAACATCAAGGAACGCCTGGAAAGAGAGTTGGAAGTCAACGTAGGTCTTAAAGTAGAACCAACTGACAGTGCAGATTGTTTTAAAGTTTCCGGACGTGGAGAACTGCATATCTCCATTCTGATTGAAAATATGCGCCGTGAGGGTTATGAATTAGCCATCAGTAAGCCGGAAGTTATCTTACATCGAGATGAAAACGGTGTAAAAGTAGAACCAGTCGAAGAAGTTGTTTGTCTGGCACCGGAAGAATATTCAGGAACTATCATCAACAAACTGAATCTTCGAAAAGGTGTGATGGAAAACATGGAAGAAGAAAACGGCTATGTCAAGATCACCTATCAGGTACCGACACGCGGATTGTTGGGATTTAGAAATGAATTCATCAACGATACTCACGGAGAAGGAACTTTAGTACGGCGAATCTGCGGTTATGAACCATTTAAAGGTGAGATTGCCCAGCGTATGCAAGGGGCTATGATCTCTACGGAAACAGGAACCGCAATGACGTATGCACTATGGAATCTGCAGGAAAGAGGACAGTTATTTATTGGTCCGCAGACAGAAGTCTATGAAGGTATGATCATTGGCGAATCTGCCAAGAATATCGATATGGATGTCAATCCTTTGAAGAATAAGAAGCTGACCGCCATTCGTTCCAGCGGACGTGATGAAGCCATGTTGTTGACACCGCCAAGAGTATTTTCTCTCGAAGAAGCTTTGGAATGGATCAATGATGATGAATTGGTAGAAGTGACACCCGATGCGATCCGCATCCGCAAAAAAGGACTTACAGCACAAGATCGTAGAGCCTTATATCGTGAAAAAATGGCACAAAAGTAATAACACGGAATCGGTAAAACATACCGGTTCTTTTTTTATAGCATATTAAAAACCAGTCGCATGGACTGGTTTACATCGTTTGTGTTTTAGATACTTCAGGCAGCTTTTTGAATGAAACTACTTTTGTTTTATCCAACGTAGCCATGATCATTGGAATCAAGATCAATTGAACGACAATGCCTGGTATTGCGGTCAAGACAGCTCCATTGATCAACATCATAGCACTGACATTTGATACTCCTACTAATAGACAGGTAGCAATGGCCCATACCACTCTTCCGGCAATCATGGAGATAAATAAGGCAATGTAAAGCTGTTTGATGCATTGCCATTTCGCATGGCTATACACATAACCAATCACACCACCGTAAGTAGCTAGTTCAAATGCCATTGCGATGGCCGTTGGAAATAATGGCGGCATTCCAAAAACCAAGCTTCTTACTATCGGTAAGATCAGGCCAACACCTAGTCCATACTCCCATCCACATAACAATCCGCATAAAAATACCGGTATATGCATTGGCAATAACATGCTTCCAATTTGCGGAATCTGTCCGGTAAAAAAAGGAAGCACAAATCCTATCGCCAAAAATAAAGCAGATAACGTTAATTTTTGTATCGTTTTCATTTTGTTCTTTTCCCTGGTTTCTAAAGTAACATTCAAATTTTAATTTTGTGCTATTTCAGAGTCATATGAATGATATTCATCGCATAAAAATCATCCATCTCATCATAGAATCAAATATCTTTACAAGATTACCTTACCACAATTCTTGATGGATTCAAAATACCTATAACCATTAAAAAACTATGCCTAAAAGGAATACTTATATATAAAGACAATATTAGAAACAATCTTCAACTATACTTCTTTTCATGTTTAAGATAAAAAAGTTACCATAAAAAAAGCCCATCCGGACTCTTCTGAACATTAATCTCTGGTATTGATAATCAAAAATTTACAGTTCTGTTTTGCGATGATTCGATACTCTTGATCTGTTTCGATCAACAACGATTCCCCCTGACGAACGATATACAGCTCTTTATTCTGTAAGGAAACTATTAAGGCTCCTTCCATACAAGTAATAAAGATGTCGCGATCATCTGCCGGTAAGATCATTTCTCCATCATGCCATAATGAATGCATGATCATGGAAAAATCCGGTGAATCAACAAATGTCTTCGTCAAAGACTGACCAGGGCTGTACATCAGCATATTCCGCAGCTGAACCGCCTCATTTTTTGGAAAATTTTTAATCATTTTCATCCCTCCTCCTAACAGGATAGACTGTTTCGGTCTCAAAAACAAGTTAAAAACCAGTTAATTCTTAACTAACAATTTTGTGCTAAAATACACAGAGGGAGGGATCTTATGGATTTTATCAAAAAATGGTTATATTTTATCATTGGTGTTTTGATCAACTCTTTCGGTATCGCTTTGATCACAAAGGGCGCTTTAGGAACATCTCCTATTTCCAGTATTCCTTATGTGCTATCCTTACAATTCCCTTCGTTTTCTTTTGGAATGACCACTTTTTGGGTCAATTCACTTTTTATCCTTGTGCAAATCATCTTGCTCAAGAAAGATTTTAAGCCCTGCAATGCTTGCAATTTGGTGTCAACATTCTCTTTAGCAGTTCCATTGATTTTAGTATGAGCCTGCTTTCCTTTTTAGAGCTTTCCAGCATTTGGATACAGATGCTCACTTTGATTCTTGGCTGTCTGGTTCTAGCTATAGGTATTAATTTTGAAGTTGCACCTAAAATTATGTTTGTACCCGGCGAAGGTGCCATACAAGCCATTTCCGATACATTTCACACGAATTTCGGTAAAACAAAGGTCGCATTTGATACCACACTAATGGGTATCGCACTCTTACTATCTTTTCTATTCTTTGGACATCTAAACGGTTTAAGCATTGGAACCATTATTTCCGCATTGATTGTCGGTTTATTTGTCAATGGTGTACGAAATATTCTTCACTTAGAACAAAAGTTTTCCTGATTCGCTTATTTTTCCAGCTTACCATGATAGTTTTCAATACCACCGATGTTTGTTACATCAAAATAACCGGCTTTTTTCATTTGTCGAACAGCACGGCTGCTCCTGGCTCCACTTCGACAATAAACAAAGACCGGTGTTTTTTTATCCGGTATCTTTTCTAAAACCTGATCTAAAGAAGCTAAATCGATATTTATACTTTCAGGGATATGTCCTTGTGCATATTCCTGATTTGTTCTTACATCTAAAAGAATTCCATTCTTTGCCATTTTATAGACTTCAATTCCGGCATCAATATCAATTTGAAATAAGCTTTTTAATCGCATGGTTATGCCTCCAATCTCTTGATAAAAAAACGATCCATTTTACTATGAACTATACAGGCAGGACGCTCTATTTCCTGAAAGCCTTGTTTTCTGTATAAGGCTATAGCCGGTTTTAATATCGAATGTGTTTCCAGATACAACATCTCATACCCTTTTTGAATTGCTTCCTGTTCTACTATTTCCAACAATCGATATCCCCATCCTTTATTTCTGGCTTCCGGGCATAAATAACACTTTTGAACTTCTAAGCAGCTGGGAAAATACACAAAGCGCTCCAGACCTATACCACCCATCACTTTTTGATTTGCCTCCAAAACCCAATACCACCGGTTTTCTTTCTGATAATACTGGCTTAAATGATCCAGATTTTCATCAAAATATGCTGTACCCGACTGATCTAAATGTACACTTTTCAGACTATTTCGGATAATTTTGGCTAAAGTCAAATCATCTTGCGGCCGTATTTTTCGGATCTTAACATTTTCCTGTTTCAACATGATTTTAGTATAACAAATATTTTTGATTAGAGATACCTATCATAAAAACTTACGAGCTAACCATCGATTGATCACATAAAAGACAAAGCCGTACAGGACAAATATCCCCAGAACAAAAAATACAAATAACAAATATTCTCTATAAATTCTTCCATGTATTAGATAGAAAAGAGATATGATTCCCATACCTATATAAACGAATAAATGAAGACATAAAAAATCCTTTTTACGAACTTCTTTTAAAAACCATCCTAAATATATATGCTGCAAAAGGCTTATCAGAACAATCCACAGTACAAGCCAAATAAATCCTTTGGGTACCGGATGATCAGCACCGGCATAAAAGATCGATAAATTTAAAACCAGAAACAAGAATGTTTCTATCCACTGCAGTGTTTTTTGCTTCATAATAATTTCTGTATCGCTTCTTTGATGAGATCCATTTTTTCTGTTGGTTCAAAGCGGGCAACGACATGACCCTGACGATCCACCAAAAACTTTGTGAAATTCCATTTAATATCCGGATTCTTTTTGTAGTCTTTATCTATTTTCTTTAACATCGCATTCATGGCCATGGCCTTAACGCCTGTTCCAAATCCCTTAAAGTCTTGTTGTGATTTTAAGTAGGCATACAAAGGCAATTGATTAGGTCCATTCACATCCGATTTTTTCATCTGTGGAAACTGTGTATTGTATTTTAATGTGCAGAATTGGTGAATTTCTTCATCACTTTCAGGTGTCTGATTGGCAAACTGGTTACAAGGTATATCTAAAATTTCCAAACCTTTCTCATGAAATTCCTCATACATCGACTCAAGATCTTTATATTGTGGTGTAAAGCCACAACCTGTTGCGGTGTTAACAATCAAAATTACTTTCCCTTTCCATTCTTCCAGTTGAAGCTTTTTATTTTCTCCCGTTTCCAAAACATATTCATAAATACTCATAGCATGTCCTCTTTTCTCTTAGTTTTCTATAATTTTGTATAAAAGACGGTATAGTTCGTTTATCTCTTTTTCATCTAAAGTAAGAGATAAATGCATACAAGAAGGGATCTTACTCAACTTTTCAATCATTTTCTTTCCCGGTTCTTGCAGGTATACAAATACAGAACGTTCATCTTGTCGACTTCTTTGTCGCAGAATCCAACCCTTTGACTCCATTTTTTTTAATAAAGGTGTTAATGTACCTGTATCCAGGTACAAGCGTTTTCCCAAATCTCGAATACAAATACTATCCTCTTCCATTAGAACCATGAACACAATATATTGTGTATATGTAATGTCTAGTTTTTTAAAGTAAGGTGTATAAAGATTAATGACCTTGCGACTTGCCGCATACAATGGAAAACACAACTGATTTTTTAGTAGAAGCTGTTCATAATGCATATTTTTCATCTGCTCCCTTGTCCAAAATCGGTATCCAGGGTAATGTAAAAATCATAATCCGGATATTTATCTTCCAATTCTTTTTGAATTGTTTCAACCTCCTTCTGTCGGTCATGAGACTCAAAACTTATCACAGTATCAAAGCGAATTTGACGTATTCTTTGCTCAATATAAAAACCATGAACCTCTAATACATACGGATGTGACATGACGATCTCTTGTATTCGATTTTGAAGAATCCGATCTTTTTTTCTTGTCGTATTCCGTGCATAAATACCAATAGCCGTTAAAAAAACATGGCATTGCTGATACACCTTTTTCTGTAATTTTCGTAACAATTGGTCTATTTGATCCGCATTCCACGTATCTAATACTTCTACATGCACAGAGCCTGTATAGGTATCAGGTCCATAATCATTCAATACCAGATCATAGGCTCCATATACCCCTTCTTCTTTTTCAATACATTCTAAAATATCTTGTGCCAATTTGACATTGATCCTTTCTCCCAGTAATTTTGAAATAATTTCTTTCAACATGAAAAATCCGGATTTTATGATCCACACAGAAATCAAAAGACCGAGCCATGCCTCTATTGAGATCTTAGTCAACAAATAGATTAATGCAGCAATCAAAGTACTTATCGATACAACTGCATCAAACAGTGCTTCTGTTCCCGAATTCCATAAAGAATCAGAATGTACATCTTTGCCGACTTTACGAAAATAGCTTCCTAACAAGAATTTCACAAAGACACCAATCGCAAGAAAAAACAACGTTATATTCTGATAATCAGGGACGGGTGGAACCAGCAAAGCCTCTATTGATTTTTTTAGTGAGGTCACTCCCGCATAAAATATCAACATAGCAATCAATAAAGTACTGAAATACTCAATACGCCCATAACCAAATGGATGTTTTTGATCTTGTTTTTTGGCAGCCAGCCAAGTTCCTATAATCGTAATCAATGAAGAGGCCGCATCGGAAATATTATTGACAGCATCCATTAAGATTGCCACCGAATTCGATAAAACCCCTAAAACGACCTTCATGATCGATAGCAGAAGATTTGTTCCAATACCGATCCAGCTTGTACGCATAATCACTTTTTGTCGCAACGATTCCATAGTACCTCCTGGTAATTATATTTTGTAAAATTATATTGTGCAAAATATAAATAGACAAGTATTATGCTTTATCGATGTGAATTTCCAATGACCAAAGTCAACGAGATTACAGTAATCTTATTTCAACAATACAATCCAATGCTATCTTTTCCTTTACCATTTGAATATATTTTTGATCGAAATCAATTTTACTGATGATTCCTGTTTTTTGAACATATTCTTTTTCATCATAATAAACTATTTGCAGCATATCTCCTTTTTGAATCTGATGAATCTTTCTATTCAGTATTTCCAGATCATCCTCCGACAATTCTCGTTTTTCGACAACGATTCGTTCTTTCTCTCTTAAAAGCTCTCGAAAGCCCTTCAAGGCATCAAAGGCCTGAAAGATATACGCTCTTTGTTGCCGGGACATCATGCCTTATGACCACCAATCGTCTGATTCCTGTATTTTGCCGTTGCCTGATTTAGTCCACTGATGCCTTTTAGTACCGCATTTTTACCAAACCGCTCGCGAATCTGTACCAATGTCTGCTGAAGTTTTCTTTCCTGCAAAACTTTTTCTGTATCGGTAAACAAATCGTATTGTTCATATTTTTCATCTCGCACATGGCCTAATGTAATAGCAATTTGACGAATCGGCGCTGTTCGATCGGTAATTCTTTCATACAACAAGACAAACTCTTTCATCAATAAAGAATAGGAATTCGTTCGATTGGTGATAGCACAAGAGCCGCGACTGGCCTTGCGCACATCCTTTGAATAACCGACGAACAAACCGATATGGTCAGTAACCAGATGTCGTTGTGTCAAAACAAGAACATTGGCATCCACCATCTCTTTTAAGATAATCAAAGCGTCCTCATAATTATAGTCTTTAAAAAGAATCTGACTGTTAGATATGGAATTCGAGCGCGGCTGGTATGCTTTGATATCTTGAATTTCCACACATTCTTTCCCCCAGGCATGATCGATCAAAATCTCGGCATTAACACCAAACTCCTTGTATAAAATCTCTGGTGGGCATTTAGTCACCTGCCACAAATCACGAATTCCCAATCGATACAATCGCTTAGAAATTCCCTGTCCTATCATCCAAAAATCAGTTAATGGCTGATGATGCCACAATGTTTTATAAAAGGTATCTTCATCCAGAATACCTATATTATCCGGTGCATGCTTCGCCGTAATATCCAGGGCCACCTTTGCCAAAAACAAATTGTTTCCAATACCGGCTGCCGATGTTATACCTGTCTGCTCATATACATCCGCAATGATTTTTTTAGCCAGTTTAGGCGCTGTTGTCTGATACAACTCTAGATAGGAGGTCACATCAAAAAAGGATTCATCGATCGAATATACGACAATATCATCCGGTGAAATATATTTTAGAAAAATTCCATAGATCTTTGCGGCATACTCCATATATAAGTGCATGCGTGGCGGTGCTATTTTATAAGAAATATTCTTAGGAATCTGAAAGATCCGCCCACGACTTGGTACGCCTAATTTTTTAATAGCCGGTGTTGCGGCTAAAGTAATGGCTCCACCGCCCCGATCGGGATCGGCCACCACTAAATTGACTTGAAAAGGATCCAGACCTCTTTCTACACATTCCACGGAGGCATAAAACGATTTAAAATCAATGCACAAATATTGTTTCTGTTTATTCTTCATCGAATCACCATTGTCATAGTAACGATTTAATTTCCTAAATTCAAGATAGATTTGGGAAATTTTTAACTTTTTTTATCCTTTTATTTCGCAAAATATAGATTTTTCTGTTATGATATAAGAACGGAGGAATACTATGCGTTTAAAAGAACTTTTGATTCAATACGAACTACAGAATAATTTGAATCATGCCGCCATGGCTCAAAAAATCGGCGTTTCTACTTCCACCTATTATCGATGGATCAATGAAGAAAGCACCGAATTAAAGAAAACAACGCTTAAAAAAATTGCTCATGTCTTAGATTGTGACATCGAAAAAGTTCTCAATGATGACGGTGAGTGTGTCAAACCTATTTTAGGCTTTGCCAAGGCTGGCTATGATTTATTTGCCGAGCAGCAGATCGAAGGATATGTTGAAGTCAACGCCAGTGATACCAAAAAAGGCGATTATTTTTTACGCATTCAAGGCGATTCCATGGAAGGGTCGCACATTTACGATGGCGATCTTGTCTATGTACAAAAATGTGATGTAGTAGAAGATGGAAAAATCGCAGTCGTGCTGATTGGTGAAGAAGCCACAGTCAAAAAAGTGCGCTATAAAAAGAATCTCATGATTTTAGAAGCTTCCAATCCTAAATATGAGCCTAAATACTTTACCCCTCAGGAAATCGAAGAAATTCCTGTTCGTATTTTAGGGCGGGTGCGCTTTGTACGAACAGACTTTGAATAACAAAACCTTTTTTTTGATCGTGTTATTGACTATACTAGAAATAATGAAAAGAGTGTGATTATGAAACGATTTCAATATTATAAAGTAGCTGCCTGTTCCCCATCGGTAGCCATTGGTGATCCGCAAGCCAATGTACGATCGATCCTTGCGGTTTTAAAGCAACTGCCTGCAGATACCCAGTGTGCCGTATTTCCGGAGCTTTGTATCAGCGGTTATACATGTCAGGATCTTTTTTATGAAGATTTGTTATTAAGAGAAAGTAAAAGTGCCCTGGAAGAGCTGGTACAAAACATTCCTGACAATCAGGTCGTCATTGTAGGACTTCCCCTTGCCATTGATGACAAATTGTATAACTGTGCTGCAGTATGCTTTAACCAGGAAGTATTAGGCATCTATGTAAAAACATATGTGCCGATGTATAACGAATACTATGAAAAGCGATGGTTTTCCAGTGCCAAGGATCTCAAGAAAAATGCGACCATTTCTCTTTTTGGAAAAGAAGTACCGGTATCCAATCAAATTGTGTTTAAAGATAAGACAACTTCTGCCTGCATCGGTGTGGAAATCTGTGAGGATCTATGGGTAACGATCCCCGTCAGCTCCCGACTTGCCTTAGCCGGTGCCAATATTCTTTGTAACTGCAGCGCTTCTAACGAAATTATCGCCAAACAAAGCTATCGAAAAGACCTGGTTGTGCATCAAAGTGCCGCTTGTTACAGCGGCTATGTCTATGCCAGTGCCGGCCCGGATGAAAGCAGCAGCGATCTGGTCTTTAGCGGACACAATCTTATCGCGGAAAACGGCAGTCTTTTAGCTGAAAAGACAATGCAGGATACCAATGAATATATCGTTAGTGAAATCGATCTTCAGCATCTTTTACACGATCGTATGCATTTTAAAACGAGCATGGAAGAAAAAGAAGAAAATACACTGGTCATCTCTTTTGCCAGCAAGCCTATAGATACAATTGATTTAAAACGCACTATAGATGCCTATCCTTTTGTTCCTAAACAGATGGAACAACGCATGGAACGCTGCCAGGATATTTTACGCATTCAGGCACAAGGGCTGGCAACCCGTTTAAAGAAAATCCATGGAAACAGTGTTGTCATCGGTGTCAGTGGTGGATTGGACTCCACTCTGGCTTTATTAGTATGTCATGAAGCCTTTAAAATCTGTCATTTAGATCCTGCCGGAATCCATGCGATTACTATGCCTGGCTTTGGTACGACAGACCGCACAAAAAACAACTCTCATACACTGATGCAGTTGTTGCAGGTTTCTCGTGAAGAAATTTCCATTGCCGATGCAGTTTATCAACATTTTAAAGATATTGGTCACGATGTAAATCAGCATGATATTACCTACGAAAACTCACAGGCCAGAGAACGAACACAAATTCTTATGGATCTAGCCAATAAATACAACGGGTTTGTAGTAGGAACCGGTGATCTAAGTGAACTGGCTCTTGGCTGGTGTACTTATAATGGTGATCATATGAGCATGTATGCCGTCAATGCCAGCGTTCCCAAGACCTTAGTTCGCTACATTGTAGAAAGCTTTGCCCTTAAAGCAAAAAAAGAAGGCAACCAGCCACTTTGTGATGTACTGATGGATATCTGTGATACACCGGTATCACCTGAGCTATTACCACCGGATGAGAAAGGAAACATCCAACAAAAAACAGAAGAAGTATTAGGTTCCTATGATCTGCATGATTTCTTCTTATATCACATGTTGCGTTTTCATGAAGAACCGCAAAAGATCTATGCCCTATGTCTTAAAGCTTTTCCATCCATAAAAAAAGAAACGATCCAGAAAGCTCTACAAACTTTCTATTCTCGTTTCTTTGCGCAGCAGTTCAAACGAAACTGTATGCCGGATGGTGTCAAAGTCGGTTCCATTTGTTTTTCACCTAGAGGTGACTGGCGTATGCCAAGTGATGCCAGCCGCAATCTATGGCTTTCACAAGTAAAAGCGATCCAGAATGATTAAATCTGGGTCGCTGTCTTTTATATTTATCTTTCAATTTTTAACATCTGTACCGCAATACAACCTGGTCCACCTTGCGTAATAAATGTCGGTGATAATGGAGAAATGATGATCTTTGCCTCCGAGTATTTTGCCTTTAGCTTCTTTTGTGTTTCAAAAGCCAGCTCATCATTAAAAGCATGCGTAATAAAGAAAGTATAGTTCTCATCCACATGTTTCTTATCACATTCTTCCAAAATTGATTTTAAAGCTTTCGTATATGTTCGTGTTACTGTAAATTTGACTAAAGCTTTTCCATCATCTTGTTTCTGCATCACGGGTATAAGTTTCAACAAGCCACCAAGTCCGGCTTCAATTTGACGAACACGTCCTCCCCGAAGCAAAAATTGAAAATCAAAAGGGATTAAAAACGATAAATCACTTTCTCTGGATTTCTCCAACATAGACAATACCTGTTCCAAAGAAGCGCCTTCTGCCTTCATTTTTACAGCTTCATCCACCAACAGGCGATGAGGTCCACAAAGTGTCATGGAATTAAAGATATGAATTCTTTCCGGATGCTCACATTGCTCTTTTGCCAGCATCGCATTTTCGTAAGTACCGCTTAAACCATCGGCCATGGTAATATCCAATACTTCCCCATCTTTAGTCAGTTCATTATAGGTATCGATCTTATCTCCAATAGAAGGCTGCGACGTACTGGGAACTTTCTTTTGTTTGATAAGTGTTAAAAGACGAGTACTGGTAATATCTTCAAAATCTCTATAGCTTTCTCCATCAATGTTGACATGAAGCGGACAAACACGTATTCCCTTCTTTTGTCCTTCCTGAATGGAATATAGTGTCGATGAATCTGTAACAATATGAAACATTTAAAAATCCTCCTTGGACAACTCTATCATTAAAGTATCATTAATAGTTTTTAAAGTCAATATATCTAGTTTTTAAAACTAGTTTGATTAGTTATTATAATTGTGTTACACTTCTTCCATGGAGCAAAAAGGAAATATTCAAAAAAAACTTATTGCGTTTCGATGTCCCCGATGGAAAGATCTTCCGGACTTCGATTTATACATGGATCAGGTTGTTTTGTGGATCACACAAAAGCTGGATCCCTTATATTTTAATCAGGAAAAAATCTTAACCAACAGCATGGTCAACAATTATGTTAAAAACAGTATTGTCGATCCACCTGTAAAAAAACACTATACATCGAAGCATCTGGCATATTTAATGGTTGTCTGTATTTTAAAACGCTGTTATACATTATCGGAAATTGCCAGTCTGATCGATATTCAGGCAAAAATTCCGGGATCTCATTATAAAGCGGCTTATGATAAGTTTTCTGTATATTTTGAGATTTATCTGCATGAAGTCATGAAAAAAGGAAATTTAGATTCCATTCATTCTAAATATCATTCTAAAGAAGAAGAACTCTTATGTAATGTAGTATCTTCTATTGTTTTAAAAATCTATACAGAATATTATTTGTTGGACCAATAACGCTATAAGATTAGAAGTTACTGGTTCTTTTTTGTAAGATCGCAGAAAAAAAGACACTCAAAGTCTGAGTATCTTTTCCTCATTCCATTTATCTTTTACTGGTGGGTTTTGATTTGGGATACCAAAGGCAAGAATCCATAAAGGAAGAATATGCTCTGGTAAATCAATGACTTCTTTTATTTTTTCGATTCTGTCCTGGTTAGGATATCCACCCATCCAACAAGAACCGATACTTAATTCTTTGGCCTGCACCAGCATATTTTGGGTAGCTGCTGCACAATCTTGTTGACAATAATCCGTACTGGGATTGATTGATAAATCCGCACAAACCACAATCGCAAGTGTGGCGGTTTGCAAAGGAGAAGCATAAGGCGAAAACTCCTGCAATTGACGAATCAGACTTTCCTTTTCGATCACCACAAAATACCAAGGCTGTAGGTTTCGTGCCGATGGTGCAAAAAAACCAGCTTTTAAGATGGCATTGACTTGTTCCTGTGTCAATGTTTGATTAGTGAACTGACGAACACTCGTGCGCTCGTATATCGCATTCATGGCTATTCCTCACCGTCCCAACAATACGTACAAAGCTTACATTTTGGCAAACCGATAGATTCAATCATATCATCTAAACGATGGTAACGAAGCGAAGTAAACTTAGAGCGCTTACGAATCTCTTCGCACATATTTTGATAACGTTCACTATCTGGATCTGCATATTCTTTTAATACTTCATCACTGACATTTTCACCTTCCAGATCCTTGATGACACGTCTTGTGATCAGATCCATTTCCGAACTGGAGCGTGAAAAATTTAAATATTTACATCCATACATGATTGGTGGACAGGCAGGACGTACATGAACTTCTTTAGCACCTGACTGATAAAGAAAATCTGTTGTTTCTCCCAGTTGGGTTCCACGAACGATCGAATCATCAATCAACAACAATTTTTTATCTTTGATTAGCTCCTGAACCGGAATCAGCTTCATTTTGGCAATCATATTTCTTTGTGACTGGCTGGTTGGCATAAAGCTTCGAGGCCAGGTTGGTGTATATTTGATAAACGGCCTGGAGAATGGTATTTTTGTCGCATTTGAATAACCTACCGCATGGGCGATTCCACTATCCGGAACACCGGCTACGCTATCGACTTCGACATTTGTATCTCTTGTTGATAAAATTTCCCCGCAACGATTGCGCATACATTCTACATTGACGCCCTCATAAGTACTGGTTGGATAACCATAATATACCCATAAGAACGAACAAATCTTCATTTCTTCCCCGGCTTCTTGTTTCACTTCCACACCATTAGGAGTCATATACAAAATTTCACCAGGACCCATATCTTTGTAGTGATGATATCCTAAGTTTAAAAAGGCGCTGCTTTCGAATGTTGCACAATATCCTGTATCTTTTTCACCTATGATAATGGGTGTACGACCAACCTTATCACGAGCACAGTAAATACCCGATTTTGTCAGGATCAATATGCTCATACTGCCTTCTACAACATCCTGCACATAACGTAAACCTTCCACTAAACTGGCCTTTTGATTGATCAAGGCTGCCACTAATTCTGTTGGATTGATGCCACCTGTACTCATTTCAAAGAAATGTGTCATTCCGTTTTGAAAACAACTTTCCTTCAATTCGTCCAGATTGTTGATACGACCTACGGTAGTAATCGCAAAGCTTCCTAAATGAGAATGAACCAGTAATGGCTGTGATTCAAAATCTGAAATACAACCGATGCCCAGACCACCTTCAAACTGATCTAAATCTTTATCAAATTTAGTACGAAACGGGCTGTTTTCTATATTGTGAATGGCTCTGTTAAAACCATTCTTTCCATATACAGCCATACCAGCACGACGTGTCCCTAAGTGTGAATGGTAATCTGTACCAAAAAACAAATCTAAAACACAACTTTTTTTTGAAGCTACCCCAAAAAATCCACTCATAACGTTCTCCTTTTTTAAAAATGTATTATCAGTGTAACACAATTTTTATATTTCAGACAATTGAAGTTTAAAAAGTACAACATATCTATTTAAAGGGTACAACAATCAATCAAAAGTATGTTTTACAATCCATTCTTTTTGTAGTCTTGGTAGTTCATTTTTTTACGTCGTTTAATTGATGGTTTTCAGAACACAGGTATCATAAACGCAGCTAAAGAATCAACATCACAATAAAAAATTCTCTGGAAATCCAGAGAATCTATTGAATTTGGTTTAATATCGCCTGATAAACTTCATCAAAGCCAATCTTTTCAGTACTGCTGATACCATAGATGTTCTTTAATGGCAATTGCAGCTTCTGTGAAATATTTTTTAATGCTTTGATTCGCTTTGTCTTAGGAATCTTATCGATCTTAGTTGCCACCAACAAGATCGGAATCTGTAACGATTTAAAATATTCGATCATATCCAGATCGTCATTGGTCGGATCATGTCTGGCATCGACAAGTTGAATCGCAAGCTTTAGCTGCTCTCTCTGGGAAAAATAATCTTCCATCATCTTTCCCATCTTCTTCAACATTTCCTTGGACATACGAGCATAACCGTAGCCTGGTACATCCACTAACATCCAAGTACCGTCAATATCAAAGAAATTGATCAAGCGTGTTTTTCCGGGTGTATTTCCTACATAGGCGAGGCGCTTGCGATTGGTCAGTGCATTGATAAAGGAGCTTTTCCCAACGTTACTTCGGCCTACGACTACAACTTCCGGAAGGTTGGAATCTGGCCATTGTTCCTTTTCAACGGCACTGATGACAAATGTCGCCTGCATATTACTGAACCAGTGCGTGTGACAGGACTTGTTTCACATTGGAAACTGGAATAAATGTCACCGCATCTTTTACTTCCTGTGGAAGCTCGTCCAAATCTTTGACATTACCACGAGGAATCAAGATCGTATCGATCCCGCTTCGATGTGCAGCCAGCGATTTTTCTTTTAAACCGCCAATTGGAAGTACATTTCCACGAAGTGTTACTTCTCCTGTCATCGCAACGTTTGCCTTTACAGGAATATTACTGAAGCAGGAAACTAAAGCGGTTGTCATCGTAACACCGGCACTAGGCCCATCCTTAGGAACCGCACCTTCTGGAACATGCACATGAACGTCCAGCTTTTCAAAATCACTGGAATCGATATGATATTCCTTGGCATGTGCACGAATATAGTCTAAGGCAATACTGGCGCTTTCTTTCATGACATCGCCTAACTGTCCTGTCAGGATCAGTTTGCCATGGCCATCAAACTTATTGGCTTCAATCTGTAAGATATCGCCGCCAAAGCTGGTATAAGCAAGTCCGGTTACGGTTCCAACCTGATCTTTTTTCTCTTTTTTACCGTAATCCACTTTTTCATTGCCTAACCATTCGTGAATCAGCTTTTTATTTAAAGTAATCGAGCGTTTTCCATCCTTTAAGATCGCAAGCACTGTCTTACGACAAATCGTCGCAATCGTTCTTTCCAGCTGACGAACGCCGGCCTCTCTTGTGTAATAGCGAATCAGATATAAAAGCATCTTATCGCTGACTTTTAACTGATTTGGCTTCAAACCATTTTCTTCCAGCTGTTTTGGAAGCAAATGCTCTTTGGCAATATTGGTCTTTTCAATATCTGTATAGCTGGAAAGCTCGATGATTTCTAAACGATCACGCAAAGCCGGTGGAATATTTTCCAGATAGTTGGCGGTTGCGATAAATAAAACCTTGGAAAGATCATAGCTTTCTTCAATATAATGATCAGAGAACATAGAGTTCTGTTCCGGATCCAATACTTCCATATTGGCTTCCCACAGAGAATCAATCGTTCCTACATCCTTCCAGTAACCTTCAAATTTATAAGCCTGCAGCTTTTTGCCCTGATTTAAGAAAGAAGGAATAATGTCTTTACCAAAGTCATGATGACTTCCTTCTACATTCATATCGGCAATCAATTCTTTACGCAGATCCTTCCAGTTAAAGATGTAGATACCCATACTGGCCAGGTTTGATTTTGGGTATTCCGGTTTTTCTTCAAATTCAACGATACGACCTTCTTCATCCGTATTCATGATACCGAAACGGCTTGCTTCTTTCATTGGAACCGGAAGTACGGCAATCGTACAGGCAGCACCACTTTCCTTATGCAAAGAAAGCATATTCGCATAATCCATTTTATAAATATGGTCACCGGAAAGAATCAAAACATGTTCCGGATCAAATGTATCGATAAAGTCAATATTTTGTGTAATGGCATCTGCGGTTCCCTGATACACATCAAATTTTGTTCCATCTTTTTCACGTGGCGGAAGTACATAAACGCCACTTCCTCTTGTATCCAGACCCCAGCGTTGTCCGGCTCCGGCATAGGCATTCAACATGACGGATTCATACTGTGTCAAAACACCTACGACTTTGATTCCTGAATTCGCACAGTTGCTCAGGGGAAAATCGATGATTCGATACTTACCACCGAAATAAACGGCCGGCTTTGCGTTTTTCTTTGTCAGATCCAATAAACGCGTACCACGCCCACCCGCTAAAATCATTGCGAGCATATTATTTTGTTCCATACTCATCCTCCTATATAACATAAGCGTCTTACTTAATTAAAAGTATATCACTTTTTCGTAAAATTTAAATGTTTTTACATCGAAATGTATGCGTTTTCAATGTAAAGACTATGTAACAAAAAGAACCTGATTTTTTACCAGATTCTTACAATTTATCGATTCATTTTAGATTTATAACACAATATCATGCCAATACCGAGCACTAAAGCTAGTGACATCAATCCAGCCCATACGATTGGATTTGTTTCATAAGCTGTATTTGTAGTTTTTTCTTTCTTCACACTCGCTTCTTTATCGGGAGTCGTTTTATGGCTGGTTTCATCTTGTGATGAAGTATTTTCATCTTCTTTTGATCCATCTGGATTGGATGCATCCGTTTGATCATCTGATGAATCGGTATCCGATGGGTCTTCGTCCTTTATGTCTGTAATAAAGACACTTCCAAAAGCATTCACAACAGCATCTCCGACAGGACGAACACTTGTACTTCCTGTATCATCCGTTACTAATTCAAAGAAAATATCACCTTCTTTATATTGATTATCTAATTGATAGCCTTCCGGAAGTAGAGATTGTATTTCTTTGTAATCAATCTTATTATCTGAATTTATATCCAATTTTTCAAAAACTAAATAGCTTTTATCAAAGGCTTGTTTATCGGATAAGAAAGTAAAGTTGAAGAGATGGCCTTCTATTTCACCATCATCTTTTTGCACATGAACTGCGATTTCGCCATTTTGTATTTCCCATACTTTTCCTGTAATCACATATTCTTCAGGTATCTCCCCCATATAATAGCCATAAGGATTCATCGTTACATATTCATAACTGGATGGCCATAGTATTTCGCTTTCACCTACCAAATTCCCATCTTTAACATCTACGTACTTAATTTTAATAGGTATCAAATCATTTTCAGCATTCTCCTTATCCCATTCTCCTTTTTGCACTGGATACGTGTAAAAAGAATCTTGGCCAGGTTTAGCAACCCATCCTAAACCGCCTAAATATGGTGGAAAAGAATACCCCTCTGGTAATCCATTTTCCATAGCTTCCTGTATTGTTTCTGTTACATTTGGCTTAAAAGTATATGTATTCAATACTTCTCCTGTAACCGCATCAACATAGATAAAATGAAAAGTTCCCCAATCTATCACTTCATCTTCATTCGGAGTAGTTGCTGAATTTGTAGCATCCTCCGAAACAAGAGGTTGTTCTTCTAAACCATTTACATCTGTTGTTTCTTTGTTTTCTGTTGTAATTTCCTCTGCATCATCCGCAATGTTTTCTTTATTTGTTTCATCTAAATTTTCTGAATTATCAACATTCGATTCATCTAAATGATTAGAAACATCCACCGTATCTATACTCTCGGTTTCAGTTTGTGCATATACACTCATACCTATTGTGCAGATCATAGATAGACTTGTCGTTGCCGCCAATGCCACTTTTGTAAATTTCTTCATATAAAACCCTCCATTAAGGAAATTTTACCCCCCCCCGGTTTGAGAATGTCAAGTAGTTCTTTGTACAAAAAAGAGCTAAAACATTATGCTTAACTCTAATAGACTATTCACTACGTAAAGCTTCTACAGGATCTTTTTTCGAGGCAAAGCGACTAGGAATTAGACCGGCTATAACTGTCAATAATAAGCTGATCAAGATCAAGATCAGTCCACCCTGCCATGGAAGACTGGCAATATGGGCAACACCAGTCAGATTTTCTACGATCATGCTGATGGGAATATTCAACAAGATTGTAATCAAGATACCCATGCATCCACTGGCCAGACCAATGATAAACGTTTCAGCATTAAAGACATGCGATACATCCTTTTTGGAAGCACCGATAGCTCGTAAGATTCCGATTTCTTTGGTTCTCTCCAATACAGAAATATACGTAATGATACCAATCATGATACTGGATACGATCAACGATACGGATACAAATCCAATCAGAACATAAGAGATCATATTGATCACACTGGTTACGCTGGACAACATCATGCCGATAAAATCATTGTATGTGATCACATTAGCTAAACGATCGGCTGCTTTTTCCTTTTCGTTATACTCGTTGATCAGATCACTGATTTCTTCTTTATCTTCAAAGCTGGAAGCATAGATATTGATTTTTGTCGGATTATCCAGGTCGATATATCCCAGCTTTTGTAGATTGCTGTCATAGGTCGCATTGAGATTTTCATTGTATGTGCTCATATAAGACATCAATTCTTCCTGTGACATAGAAGCCATGGCCATTTGCTGCTCCGGTGTTAATTTCGAAATCGACATTTCTTCCCCATCTGAAAATGCCGTTCCGGTTAATACATTGGTATCCGGATGATTGATTTGTTCCTGTACGATCTGAGAATTTGAACACTGTTCAATCATATAATCACGCATTTGTGAGGAATAATACACACCGCCCATCGTTGTCTTTGATACGGTAGAATCGGCTGGTTTGATGATCCCTACGATTTTAACATCGGTGGCTTGATCCACGATCTGATCGACATAGGCTTCATCCTGAGATCCATCGATCCATACGCCATTGACTTTATGATACAAATCACTGTTATTGACCAGCTTAAACGTTGTATTTAATAATTCATCGTATGTGTAAGTGGCATCTTCACTCGTTTGAATTTGATCTACATTACCGGCTAAAAGCTGATTATAATTCTCGACCAGCTCATCCTGATCCATCAAACCCAGAGAATAGAGTACATAATCGGAAATCTCGTTTTGATCATTGACTTCGATCACGACCTCATTATAGGCATCCGGCCATTTTCCTTCGACCAGTTCAAATTCATCGTCGCGAAGTTCTTTGGTATCCGGTAAAGAAAGCCATACTTCATTAGACATCATCGATGTAGAAGAAGACATAAATTGATTTTGCAGATTCATCAAATCCGAGAAACCAAGACGATCCAGCAAACCATTGGGACTGACCTGCACCAGACCTTGATCCCCTAAATCATTATAAACATGCATACTTAAGCCATAATCGTATTCCACAGCTTTGGTATGATCCATGAGTTGATCTCCCTCTTTACTTTCCAAATACGATTTAAAGGCAGAAAGATTGTTCTTGGAAGACTTTGAGATCGAATTCAAAATATCATTGATGTAGGGCATGGATGTGACCTCATCCTTATTTTCCTTTTTTTCTTTCTCATCCGATGACATATTCGTCATGGTTTCCATCATCGTTGACATATCCATGGTGTTATCTTGAATCTCAATTGGATAGCTGGCCATCGTATCATTTTCAACCTGATTGATGTAAGCCTGCACCCCATTGGATAAAGAAAGGATCAAAGCGATACCAATGATACCAATACTTCCGGCAAAGCTTGTCAACAAGGTACGACCTTTTTTTGTCATCAAGTTATTTAAACTCAGCGATAAAGCTGTCTTAAAAGACATACTTGGCTTTTTTAAAGAATCCGTCGTTGGAGTAATTTCTTCCGGTGCGATAGGATTAGTATCGTTTTGCACCACACCATCAAATAAAGAAATGATACGCGTTGAATACGTCTTGGCCAACTCTGGATTATGTGTCACCATGATGACCAGTCGATCCTTGGCAATCTCCTTTAACAAATCCATGATCTGCACACTAGTCTTGGAATCCAGGGCACCGGTCGGCTCATCCGCCAACAAGATTTCCGGGTTGTTGACCAAGGCTCTGGCAATAGCTACACGCTGCATTTGTCCACCGGACATCTGTGTCGGTTTTTTATCCAACTGATCTTCCAAACCGACTTGTTTTAAGACCTCGATGGCTCTTTGTCTTCGTTCCTGCTTATCGACACCGCTCAACGTCAATGCCAGCTCGACATTACTGAGGACCGTTTGATGCATGATCAAATTGTAGCTTTGGAACACGAAACCAACACGGTGATTACGATAGGTATCCCAATCTTTATCCGTATAGTTTTTGGTTGAACGACCGTTAATGATCAAATCCCCGCTGGTATATTGATCCAAACCACCGATAATATTTAAAAATGTTGTTTTTCCGCATCCGCTTTGTCCTAAAATCGAAACAAATTCACTGTCGCGAAATGTCAGAGAAATATCTTTTAAGGCATGTACGATATTACTTCCTGTATCATAATCTTTGACAAGATGTCTAACTTCAAGCATATGAAAACCTCCTTGAAATATCGAATATTATACCATTCATTAAGTCACTTAACAATATGTGAACCCTTCTTTGTTCCTAACAAACCTTTCTATTATGACTTTCGATATAGGACAAAAAAAGTCCAATATCCTTTTTGATATCAGACCTTTAATTCTCAATTTCTTCTCAAATGAAGCCTAGGTGCTTTGATTCTGTGCTTCCAAAGCTTCTTTCACACTGCATTCTAAATTTACATCGGTCAATACAGAAATCGTATCACCTTCTTTTATTTTAGTATTTCCTTTCGGCAATATCCTGTATTCACCTCGGCGTATTTCCACCAACAGTGTACCTTCAGGTAATGAGATATCTTTTACCATTTTGTTGGCTAACATGGATTCGTGTTGTACGAGTATTTCAAATACGATTCGTTTTCCGCTTTCTTTAGTCTCGCCCTGCTCTTTATCCAGCATGCCATCCAATAAAGCTTCATAAACCGGTGGACTTTTTAATAAGTCTGCAACGGCATAGGCCACCAAAGAAACCACCGTCAGCGATAACAAGTGTGCCAGAGAATTGGTCATTTCCGTAACTAAGATGATACCGGTCAAAGGGGCTCTGACAATCGCTGTAAAATAACCGGCCATGGCCAAAATAATAAAATTATGAAATAAGATAGGATCCACACCTAAAAATGAAATGATCGCTTTAGCATATACAGAACCGATACCGGCACCCAAAACAATCAAAGGAAAGAAAATACCACCCGGAATTCCGGAACCAAAACTGATGACGGAAAACAAAAACTTTACAAGCAGGAAAACGATCATGGTGGTCAAAACCAGATCACTGTTCATTTCTTCAAACAAGGCATGACCGCCACCCAACACCTGCGGCATGGTAATTCCTAAAACAATCGCCAATAAAAAAGGAATCCAGATTTTTACCCAGGTAGGTGCTGACAAGCTTTTGTACAGATCCTTTGTTCGAAGCAATACATAGTTATAAATTGCGCCGAAAACACCCAGTAAAATACCTAACAGGATCAGATAACCATAGCCGGATAAGGGAATGGATTGAATCACCGGCAATTCAAAAATAGGCTGCATGCCAAAAATCTGTTTGGAAATAAAATCGGAAGCTACGGCTGCCGACATCATCGACAACAAAATCACCGGTGTAAAATATTTAAAGATTTCTTCCAAGGCAAACATGACACCGGCCAAAGGGGCGTTAAAAGCTGCAGCCAATCCGGCGCTGGCCCCTCCGGCGATAAGAATCTTTTTTTCCAGTCGTCCGTTTCCCAACCGATTACCGATAGCCTCTCCGACATTGGCACCTAATTGTATCGATGGGCCCTCTCTTCCTAATGAAAGACCTCCGGCAATCCCCATCGCACCACCGGCAAATTTACAAACCAGAGTAGAAAACCAACTTTTCCGCTTTAAAAAGTATCCTTTTAAAATACCTTCGATCTGCGGTATTCCACTACCGGAAATCATAGGGTTGTAATCCACCATTTTTCCGATCAAATACGCAACGATTCCAAAGACGGGAATCAACAACAAGATCCAGAGAAGATTTCCTGACACAAAATCATACAACGAAAAGGCAAAAGATTCGCCCTTTCCCAATACCAGTCGATACAATACCGCAATCCCTCCGGCACAAACGCCTACAAGCATGCTTTTTAGAATAAGGATCACATTATCGAATACCGAATTGGTAAGGGAATGATAATTATTTTCCAATTTCATGGTTTCCCTCTTTTCTTAAAAAATCCACCTACCATTGTAGTAGAGTCTTTCCCATCTTACAACCCACAGCTTGTAGGATCCTTGCAGGAAAAGCCTGTAAAAACAAAAAAACCGGAATCTTTATACAAGAAATTCCAGTTCTTTTTACGATAGAGCTATTCAATTATTCAGCTTTTAAAGTAAACTCTGTTTTCCAAAGTCCGTGCAGATTACAATATTCATACACCGTCACTTTTCCGGACTTATTCTTCATGCAGAATTCTGCTTCTGGAGCCATATCCGGTGTCAGTGCTTTTTTCACATAGGTTCCGTCTTCAAACTCTACCCAGATCGCATTGATATAGTGTTCTGCTGTCATAGGGTGAGCAACACTTCCTACTTTAACGATCAACTTATGTCCATCTTGTTCTACAACAGGTACGTGTTTTTCCAAAGCCCCGTCAACTTCACCGGCTTTTACTTCGCGCAATCCTTCAATAGCACCTTTTGTAGGTTCTACAACCAATTCAAATACAGCACCGCAGTCATCACATTTAAAAATTTTCATTTCGAAAACCTCCTTTATATTGACATTATATCTATAAATCCTAAAATAATCTATGAATATGCTTTCTTCCTTTAAACTTTTGCACTGTGATGAAAATCGACTGCAGTTTATTGCCAAAAAAGAGCTTACGCTTTTCGAACTGCAGTCTCTTTTTCATGCTTCCAGGAAGCACTGGAATCAATACACGGACTTTAAAGAACCCATTCTGTATAAAGGACAATGTTATACAATTTCTTTTAAGCCAAAAGAGTTTATACATCCGGTATCCTTTGATGATGTTACGATCCTGTATGAAGACTGTTTTGTGATCGTAGCTTTTAAGCTCCCTTTTTTGCTCGTTCATGATGATGGACACACACAAGATACATTACAGGCAAGAATCGATGCTCATTTAATGATGCAGGGAGCTATGTATCCCTGTCAGGCCATTCATCGTATTGACTACGAGGCAAGTGGTCTTCTGCTGTTTAGTAAACATCCTTTTTTTCAGCCTTACTTTGATTTTCAGATGCAGCAGCATCAGATCAAAAAAGAGTATCAGTGCATCGTCGAAGGAAAGTTCCCTTCTTCTATCCACGAAATTTGTAAGCCGATCGGAAAAGACAGACATCAGGCACAAAAGATGCGTATTTCAAAAAACGGAAAACCAAGCATGACAAAAATCACTGCGATAGAATCTAATAAAAATACATCCAAACTGACTATTGAAATTACGACCGGGCGCAAGCATCAGATTCGTGTACATCTGGCTTCTTTGGGATTTCCCATTTATAACGATCCTTTATATGGAGTACGTAAAGATCAAAAGGGATTGTTACTGCAAAGCCATAAACTCTCTTTTAAGCTTCCTTTTCAGAAACAATGTCTTCAGATAGAATGTCCGGATGAGCCTAGAATGTGCTTAAAAGACTGAATAAAATATCCCACAGATAATACCCCTTTACATAAGAAATCCAGACTCCGATACATAAACAGGACACGTAGGCGATCATCTTCTTTTGCCTGAAAGCGGACCATAAAAGACCAAAAAGAGCAGAAATCAATACCGCAATCATCATACGATGCATCCCTAAAAGAGAACCGAAAAAGCCTAAAAAATATACATCGGCTATACCAATCCACTCTGGTTTTCTTCGATGTAAAAACAAAGCAGGCACACTGTATAAAAGTGCTCCTTGCCAATGCAGACTTTGAAAGGTGCCGATAAAACCAATGGCAATGCATACACATGCGATCGACCAATGCCAGCTAATATAATAAGTGTGTCGATCTTGTTCAAAAAGACAAAATAAAAAGGTAAAGAAACACTGTGATAACCAGAATGTATCTCGGGACAAAAAAGGCAGAAACATAAAAGAACACAGTCCAAAAGTAATCCACTCGATTTTTTCTGTTCTTTGTAATACTCGTCCTTCAAAAATGGATGTAGCATATGTACATACAAGAATAAAAAAAGCTTCCATACCCTTTAGTATAGAAGCTTCTTCTTACCAATTTCTTACTTATTCACCTTTATATTCAACAATTTCCACTTTTTCAATCTCAATATTTTCTAATGGATGATCTTGACTGTTTGTCTGCACTTTAGAAATAGCCTGGACCACATCCATGCCCTTGAATACCTGACCGAAAACTGTATGTCCTCGTTGTGGATCAAATGCATTATAAGCCCCATCCAAAGAAGGATTACCACCTTGTGTCTGGTATAGTTCTTTATACTTCTCATCCACCTTGTCCATATTTAAAAAACTGTATCCATAATAATTCAATACAGATTGTTTCTCTTTTTCGCTCATATCCTTGAGCTGATCATAGTTGGCTTGCATACTTTGCCAGTAAGATGGATCAACGACTGGAGCCTGATTGATAAAGAACTGACTTCCGTTGGTGTTGCTGCCGGCATTGGCCATGGCCAGAGAACCGGTAATATTGACAAGCCTGGTACTGAATTCATCTTCAAATTCTTCCTTCCAGATGCTTTGGCCGCCACTGCCATCTCCGTTAGGATCACCACCCTGAATCATGAAATCAGAAATGATGCGATGAAAGGTCAATCCGTCATAGTATCCTTCTAAAGCCAGTTTTTTAAAATTATAAACTGCTTTAGGTGCAGCCTCCGGAAAAAAACGCACATAAATATCGCCCATGCTGGTATGGATGATAGCAATTTCTTCACCCTTTTCCGGTGCGTCCAACTGCTGTCCTAAACTCAGACTTTCATCATCGGGATCGGGCATATTCTTTAGCTCGACCAATGTATCTTTATTATCTAAAACATGCACAGCCGGATTTTCCTTCATCGTAGCGGATTGGCATCCAACGACGAGAAGACTGCATAAAAATATGGAAATGAATCTCTTTACTCTAGTTTTCATGTACTTTAGTTGGAACTCGTTACCAGATAATCCGGATCATTTGGCTTTTTCTTATAAACAACCTTTAGTAAAATCGGTGTAATGATCGTAGTAAAGACCACACACAATAAAACCGGTGTCACAAAGAAATTTGGAAAGATTCCCAACGCCATTCCTTTATTGGCGACAATCAAAGCAACTTCACCACGCGATACCATTCCACAGCCAATTCGTATCGCCTGTGATTTTGAATAGTGGCAAAGCAATGCGCCAAGTCCACATCCAACAACTTTACTCAATAAAGCAATCACACACAATAATAAGATAAGCAGCAATACAGATCCCGAAAAATTAAATGGTTCCAGTTTTAAACCGATACTGGCAAAGAATACCGGTGATATCAACAAATAAGAAAGCGTTCCGATTCTTTTTGTCACATAGGCGCATTGGCTGGTTCCTGATATGATCAAGCCTGCCACAAAAGAACCGGTGATATCGGCAACACCAAAAAACTCCTCGGAGACAAAAGCCATAATCAAGGCAAACGCAAAACTGATGATGGAATATCTTTGCAGTCCGCCACGGGAGTCATGATCAAACCACCAGGCAAAAACTTTATGTAGTAAAACACCAACGATAACGGCAAAGATGAAAAACAAAACGATCTTCAATAAGACAATGCCTACGTTTACCGAACTATCAGCTAAACCGGAGACGATCGTAAGCGCAATGATACCCAACACATCATCAATCACGGCAGCAGCTAGGATTGCATTACCGCTGGTCGTTTTCATAGCGCCCATTTCTTTCAAGGTTTCAACCGTGATACCTACAGAAGTAGCCGTCAGAATAACACCTAAAAATAAGTTACCGATCCAGGCTTCCGGCCCCACGTTATAGAATGTCGCAATCCAATATCCAAGACCTAAAGGAACCAATACACCTAAAACGGCAATCACCAAAGCCTTTAATCCGGCTTTTTTCAAATCGGTAATACTGGTTTCCAAACCGGCACCAAACATTAAAACGATGACTCCAATCTCAGAAAGAGAAGAAATCAAATTACTTGGCTGAACCCAGTTTAAAACGGCCGGCCCAAGAATGATACCGGCAAGCAGAGCACCGACAACAGCCGGCATCCTTAGTTTTCTTGTGAATAAACCAAATGCCTTTGTCCCTAATAAAATCAAGGCAATATCTAATAAATAACGATAATCACTCATATCTATTTCTCCTCACATAGAAGGGATTATACTCCTATCCTTTCTTTCCTTCAAGCTAGAAAGATATTGGTATGGTAAAATCTTTGTTTGCGATCGGTAAATCCACATCGCCGATCTCTAAATGATACGCACATAAAGAATAACTCTTTTGGCCTCCCTTATAGCCATATTTGATATCGCCACAAAGCGGATAGCCTAGATATGCCATACTGGCACGAATTTGATGAAATCTTCCTGTTTCCAAAAAAATCTGAACGATGGAATACTCTTTTTGTCTTTTTAATACCTTTACATGCATGTGAGCCTCTTTATAGCCCGGCTTTGCCTCTGCCGCAACAAGCGCCTTAGTCTCCTGTTTTTTAATGTAACAGAGAACTTCCTTTGTATCCCATAAAGGCGTTCCTTCAATCTTGGCACAATATACCTTGCGAACTTTATGACAAGCGATCGCATCATTCATCAAACGCAGTGCTCTGGCATTTTTTGCCGCCAGGATCAAACCAGATGTATTTTTATCCAAACGATGACAGATTGCCGGGGCAAAGCTGTTCTCTCTTTGCGGATCATATTCCTTTTTCTGATATAAATAATACTGTATGCGATTAACCAATGTATCCTGCAAGCCTTTTTCATCACTTTGTGAAAGCAAGCCTGCCGGCTTGTTGACCAGCACAATATCATCATCTTCATAGACAACAGCAATACTTCCGGTATTCACAGGACAAGCCTTCTGTCTAGTTTCTAAAAATTCATAAGGAAGAAATAAAAGGATCGAATCCCCTTCCTGCAGCTTTTGATCATATGTACAGCGCTTACGATTGACCTTGATTTTCTTATTGCGAATGGCTTTATACATCATAGATTTTGTCAATGTCGCATAATGTTTTTGAAGAAAGCGATCCAGTCGTTGTCCGGCATCATTTACTCCGATCTTAATTTCCTGCATAAATGACCTCTAAACACTCTTTTAATGAATCAAGCACAGGCACACCTGCCTGCTGTAAACGATCTTTTGATTGGTGTCCGGTCGTCACCAGCAGGCATTTACCGCCGGCCTGACTGGCCACTTCATAATCATGTAAGCTATCACCTACAAACCAAACTTCATCTTCTTTCTGGCATGTCTTCATATATGCTTTTGCCAGTTCCAGTTTACTGTGTGCATAAATATCTTCAATTCCATAAATGCGATCTACTCTTTCCTGTACATCGTTTTTTTGAATCTGCGCCAACAAATAATCTTTTTTGCTGGCTGAAAGAATTGTTTGTTCCATTTGTAAAGATCTGGCCTGTGTTAATACTTGATAAGCATCCTGTACTAATGCGCAGTCATAGCTCTTTTCCTGATAGTATTCCATATATTCGTGAGCCAGTGTTTCAAAAGAAGTTTTTGTGAAGTCAAAGCCAATTGCGCGATAATAGTTTTCAATCGGAAAGCCAAATACTTTGCGATAGGCTTCTTTATCCGGTAGACAGGACAAACCATGATGAACTAATAAAGTATTGATGCATTCCAAACACAAATCGATATCATCAAGCAAAGTTCCGTTCCAGTCCCATACAATTTTTTTCATTTTGATCACCGTAATGATTATAGCATGCTTACAAAAAGTGAACAGTATTGTGAATTTGTTAGCAATTTCTCCTTTTTTTTAATGGCATTGTCCGATATAATGAAATGGGTAAAAAAGTATATTAAGGAGGAACTATGCGCGGTATATACAACTCAGTTACAGATTTGCGTCGTAAGGTCTTTGCGGCTATCGCCAGCATGGCCTATGAGGACTGTGACGATCTTGCCAAACGAATCGAACAGATTCCATATGAACTGTTACCAGGTGATAAAGCAACCTATCGTAACAGTATTTTCCTGGAAAGAGCCATTATCGGTGAACGTTTACGTTTAGGTATGGGTCTTCCTACACGAGATGCAAAGGAGTTTAAAGCCTTATCGGACGGTATTGAAGAAAGTGCGATTGCGAAAAAGTATTATGATGATCCGTTAGTTAACATCATCAAATTCGCATGTAATGCTTGTCCGGAAAAGAAAGTATTTGTCACAAATGCCTGTCAGGGATGTCTTTCTCATCAGTGTACAGAGGTTTGTCCAAAAGATGCGATCCATATCGTAAACGGACGTTCTTTGATTGATCAGGATAAATGTATCAAGTGTGGACGTTGTATGGAAGCTTGTCCTTACAAAGCTATCACAAAGATTGAACGCCCATGTGCGGCCAGCTGTGGTATGGATGCGATTCACAGTGATGAAGATGGAAAAGCCGTTATTGACTATGATAAGTGTGTCAGCTGCGGTATGTGTTTAGTGAACTGTCCATTTGGTGCCATTGTCGATAAAGGACAGATCTTCCAAACTATTTATGCGATGAAGGAAGGACACCGTGTCGTTGCGGCCGTTGCCCCTGCTTTTGTCGGACAGTTTGGACCAAGTGTAACACCGGAAAAATTGACAGCAGCGTTAAAAGAATTAGGCTTCAGCGATGTTGTCGAAGTTGCCATCGGTGCTGACCTTTGTACGATCGAAGAAGCAGAAGACTTCATGGATAAAGTGCCGGAAAAACAACCTTGGATGGCCACTTCCTGCTGTCCTGCCTGGTCTGTTATGGCTAAAAAGCTTTTCCCACAGTATGCTTCTTATGTTTCCATGGCTTTAACACCAATGGTATTAACTGCACGTATGATCAAAAAAGACGATCCAGACTGCAAAGTTGTATTTATTGGTCCATGTGCGGCCAAGAAACTGGAAGCCAGCCGTAAGTCGGTACGAAGTGATGTAGATTTCGTACTGACATTTGAAGAAGTCATGGGTATGTTCGTTGCCAAAGGGGTAAAACTGGAAGAAATCGAAGGTAATGATCCACTGTTGAAAGGAACGAACCGTGGACGTGAATTTGCCGTGAGCGGTGGTGTTGCCAAAGCCGTTAAGTCTTTGATCAACAAGAAACATCCGGAAGTAGAAGTTAAAGTACAGGCGGCTGAAGGTTTGAAAAACTGTAAGACGATGTTGATGATGGCAAAAGCCGGACGATTGGATGGATACCTGTTAGAAGGTATGGCTTGTCCGGGAGGATGTGTTGCCGGGGCCGGTACTTTACAGCCAATCGCAAAATCCAGTGCTGCCGTTAAGAAGTATGCCAATGAAAACACACTGGTCAACTGTGATGAAAGTCCATACGGTGATCGATTGGAAGAATTGACAAAAGGATAAAAAGAAGACCGAGATCAATGATCTCGGTTTTTATTATACGGCGGGCCAAACTTTTACGTGGAGCATATCTCCTTCTTTTTTATTCAATACATTTCGAATACGTTTTAAAACCCCGAGAATATAGATAATCTTGCCTTGATCATCCTTTAAACCCATATTCACTATACTTCCATCGTATTCTATGCCGTCAAATGTCGTATGAACGCGTATTCGACCTTTTCCAAATTCTTCTCTGATATCCCAGGGAAAAATAACGTAAGCCCCACCCTTTTTTGGGATTTCATGAAGAATCGCATCAAATTCATAAACTTTTTTCATCGTATACTCTCCTTTTCATCTTATCAACATGGGTGCAAGCACAAGCATATAGCCAACAAGAAATAAAATAAGATGTTTTGGTTCGCGATGAATAGCCACAAATTCACGAATCAAAGCGCTGGGCCAATAGTACGAAGCAACACGGGATCCAATTCCCGTACAGGAAAAATTCAATTTTGAACAATAGCGCAAAGCTCTGTACACATGATAGTTGCTCGTAACAAGGGCAACGTAATGTCGCCCCGGAAAAGATTCAATCAGCATTTTGGAAAACTTTAAATTTTCCCAGGTTGTTGTCGATTGATCCTCCATTTTTATTTTCTCTTCAGGGATTCCCTGCGATAGAAGATAATTCTTTATAGCCATTGCTTCTGAACAAACTTCATCAGCGCCTTGTCCGCCGGAAGGAACCAGTATCGGCGGTGTTGGATCCTTGCGATAGACTTCAATGGCCTTGTCACAGCGATCTTTCAACAACTTAGTGACGGTTCCATCTTTTTTGAGTCCGCTTCCATGAATGATCACATAATCAAAATCTCTTTTATGCGGAATGATTTGCAGAAACAGGCAATAAAACATGAAGGCAACAAAAACCAGTGATACATAGATGACCGACATGGAAATAAAGATCAGCCCCTGCGACAGGTGCGAAAGAAAGGCAGTCCATTGATCTACAACTAGCGATCCCGTCAGTAAAACAAATATGAAGGTTGCGATTTCCCCAATCCCGATAATGATCCCAAAAGCCAGTGATAAAAGATTTCCCAGAGAATGCCCTTCTCTTCTCCACATCAAAATACCATTCCAAATCAATCCGACAGGAACAAACAAAATCAAAAGAATGATCAAAAGTAACAGTATGATAAAAGTGGTTGCCGCATACTTACCGGCTAATGAACAAAGAAAAGGGATGCTGGAGCAGCCAGCCAACATCAAAAAAAATGTATTCCGATACCGACTTCGATTGCGATGCATCGAATAGATAAAAATCAACCAGAAGAAAAGAGCGGGAATCGCCGCATGCCACACATTTTCAAAATAATTCATAGTTTTATTCTACGATAGCTCACCAAAAATGTCATTCTATTTGTTCATCATAAAAAAATGGCTCTATCAAGCCATTTATCCCCATACCTCTTCGGCAATCTCTTTCACCAGTGCCAGTTTATCCCATTGATCCTGATCTACCAGCTTATTTCCGATTTCACAGGATGCGAAACCACACTGTGGACTTAAATATAAACGTTCCAGATCGACATACTGCGATGCTTCTTTAATACGATCAATGATCGCCTCTTTCTTTTCTAAGGCAGCCGCTTTGGTAGTCACCAGTCCCAATACCACTTTTTTATCCTTCGGTACAAAACGTAGTGGTTCAAAGCCACCGGAGCGTTCGTCATCAAATTCAAGATAGAAGGCATCGACATTTTCTTTCGCAAATAAGAAAGAAGCAATCGGATCATACCCTCCGCTACTGGCCCAGGTGGAATGATAATTTCCTCGGCAAACATGTGTTGTGACAACTAGATCATTCGGTCGATTTTCCAACGCTAAGTTATTTAAGCGTAAATATTGTGAAGCCACATCTTCCAAGGAAACTTCTCCATTTTGACGGGCACTCCAATATTTGGTATCACAAAACATACCCCATGTGCAGTCATCCATCTGAATATTACGACAGCCGGCCTGATACAACTCCTGAATCACCGTTTGATAGGCCCTGGCAATATCCTGGATCAGTTCTTCCATATCTGGATAAATGGCCAGTGTCTGTTTTCCATTATCTTCTCTAAACAGTTCCGCCAACAGCTGTGCCGGTGCCGGGAAGGTCTGACGTGCCACCGTATTTTCATCCTCAAATTGTTTTACGAAGCGATAATGTTCGACAAACGGATGATTTTCACCGGAAATTTTCCCAACCAGCTTGATAGAACCCGGTGTTGTTTCCTCACCATGAAAGAAATACCCGTGATTCAGTTCAATCTCTTCGATTCCATTCAATCCCCACATAAAATCCAAATGCCAATAGCTTCTTCTGAATTCCCCATCGGTGATCGCATGATAACCGGCAGCTTTCTGTTTTTGGATCAGCTTAGTGATTTCTTCATCCTCCACCTGCTTTAATGCCTGAGCATCGATCTTTTTTGCTTTGAAATCGGCTCTGGCTTGTTTTAAACGTTCCGGTCGCAAAAAGCTTCCCACAAAATCATATCGAAATGGACTATATAATTGACGCATCGTGTCATCCTCCTTATTTATGACTCTAATCTTAATTGATTCAAATGAATTCGTACAATATAAAAAAGAAGCAGTTTACCATAGGATCAATCTATGGCAAACTGCTTTAGAATTTCAATATATTGTTTCGCAAAGCGACTATATACAAACTGACTGTGATGAATAAATCCAATTTCCATATAATCTTCAACATCTAATGGAATCGCAATGATGTCTTTTCCGTTTAACTGCTCATTGATCACACCGCTGCAGATCGTATAACCGTTTAAGCCGATCAAAAGATTAAAGAGAGTCGCTCTGTCACAGACACGAATATCCTTTTTACTTTCCAGCGTACTTAAAATTTCTTCTGAAAAATAAAACGCATTGTGCTCTCCCTGTTCATACGATAATCGAGGATAGGCCTCTAAATCTTGCAGCGTGACAAGTTTCTTTTTGGCCAAAGGGCTATGAATACCGACAAATACATGCGGTCTGGCGATAAAAAGACGCTCAAACTGTAAATGATGTTCTTTAAAGGCTTTTTTCAACACCGCTTCATTATAGGCATTCAGATACAAAATACCAACTTCACTCTTTAAGCGTGCTACATCCTCTATGATCTCATACGTCTGCGTTTCTCGAATACTGAAATCATACGTATCGCCTACTGTTTTCAAAAGCTCGACAAAGGCTTCGACCGCAAAGGAATAGTGCTGTGTGGAAACACAAAAAGAATGACGAACCGGCATGGCTAGGGCATAGCGCTCTTCCATCAGATGCGTCTGCATCAAAACTTGTCTGGCATAGCCTAAAAACTCCTCGCCTTCTTTCGTTAGGATCACGCCTTTATTGGTTCTCTGAAAGATCGTGATCTGAAACTCATTTTCCAGTTCTCGAATGGCCGAGGTCAAAGAAGGCTGCGAGATATACAGCTTTTCTGCGGCCTTGCTGATGGTTTGGGAGCGAGCCACTTCTACGATATATTTCAACTGCGTTAACGTCATGTACTTATCTTCTTGTCAACAATACGACACTTTCTACATTGGTCGTATTCGGAAACATGTCCACCAGATCCATGGATTTTGCCTTATAGCCCTGGCGAAAGAACAGATGTAAGTCACGAACCAGACTTCGTGGATCACAGGAGATATATAAGATCTTTTTAGGATGCAAAGCACAGGCATTCTCAATAAATGTCGGTGTCGTTCCAGCTCTAGGCGGATCTAATACGATCACATCAAAATGAGTGTGATGCTTTTTGGCTTCTTCCATAAAACGTGTGGAATCCATAGAAACAAAACGCGCGTTCTTTATGCGATTTTGTTTAGCATTTTCTTTGGCAAACCCAATCGAGTCCGCATTGATTTCCACCCCTGTCACCATTTTACAAGAATCTGCCAGGCTTAAACCGATCGTACCAATACCACAATACGTATCTAATACCATTTCCTGTCCCTGCAGCTGCAACTTTTCTTTGGCCACCTTATACAATAACTCACACTGGTCATGATGAACCTGATAAAAGGTATTAGCGCCCATCGTAAAATCTAAACCGCAAAGCTTGTCCGTGATCGTACCATCACCATATAAGACAAAAGCTTCATTTTCTAAGACCACGGATGTGTTTCGCGGATTCACGCTTTGAAGAATCGTTTTGATTTCTTTAAATTCACTCACTAAGGCATTCACCAGATTTCGCCGGGAAGGAAAAGCTCTTTTGGCTGTCACAAAGACGATCATAACCTGATTGGTTTGGCTGGCATAACGAATCAGAACATGGCGCAGAAGCCCGGTTCCGGTTTTTTCGTTATACAACTCGATTTTCATGGAATCTACCAGTTCGGTGATACGTCCGATGATCGCATCCACATTTCTTGGATGCATTAAACAATTCTTTGTAGCCACTACGGCATGGGAATGTGGTGCATACAATCCAGATACCACTTTCCCTTTGTATTTGGCAAAACCAACGATTATCTTATTACGATAGCCTTTGATGCGATTGGCTTTATATACATTCTCAATTTGAAGCTTTAACCGATTTCTCTTTAACAAGGCTTCCACGTTGTTCTTTTTTTCCTGTATCTGTTTTTCATAATCCAGATGCAGTAAGTTGCATCCCCCACAAATTTTACTGACTTTACACTTCATGAATCTTTTCCCTAACTTTCTGTTTGATTTCTTCGGGGTTTCGTAAGGTTATGACATGAAACCCCAGCTGCCTGGCTGCCTGTGTATTTTCTTCTTTATCATCAATAAAAAGACATTCCTGAGCCTTTAAATCATACCGCGATAATAAAAGCTGAAAAATGGCCGGATCCGGTTTGATCAATCTATCCTGATACGAGTAAATACCACCATCCACATCCGCAAATATATTGTTATGCTCAATAAAATATTGATACGAATCTTCCGGTATATTGGAGAGAATATAGATCTTATACCCTTCTTCTTTTAACTGTTTCATCAATTGTATGCTGCGATCAAAAGGTTTCACATAACGTGCCCATGTCGGTATCAGCCTTTCAATCTCTTCTTTGTAACAAGGCATACGTTTAATGGCCGCTTTTTTTAATGTAGCACCGGAATATAGCCCTTGATCATATGCATGCCACAATCTTTCTTCAAAAAAGAGCGTATAGAGATCCTGTGCTATTTTCGGATCTTTATAAAAGTCATTTAAAAATTCTTTTGGCTGAAACGTTGCCAGAACATTTCCTACATCAAATACAATATTTTTTATCATAGTCATAAGTATATCAAAAAGTCATAAAAAAGAATATGTTTCGATAGGACCGAATCAAAAGAGACTTCTATGCCGAATCATGTAATAGAGATAGTACAAAGAAGACAAGCCCCATGTTAAAGGATAGACCCAATAGACAAATTGAATATCATAAAAAAGAGAACCGGTCACACTTAAAAAGACAACTCGTGCAACGCACCAGCATAAAATCATGACCATCATCGGTATCATAGGCTTTCCGGCGCCGCGCTGCAAGGCCGAGAACGCATGGGTAAACGCCAACAAGCAGAAAAAGAAACCGGCAATCTGCGCGCGATCCACGCCAAAGGCAATCACTTCCGGATTTTGATCAAACAACATAACCAATGGTTTGGCAAAGATCACGGTTCCAATACCGATCAATTCTGCTAACAGTACACTACATACGATACCGAAAACAGCTCCTTTTTTTGCTCTTTCCTTTTGACGGGCACCTAGATTTTGTCCGACAAAGGTCGTAATCGCATTATTGAAGCTGATGATCGGTAAAAAGGCAAAGCCTTCGATCTTTGAATAAGCCCCACAGCCGGCCATCGCCATGGCACCAAATATATTGATATTGGATTGCACCACCACATTGGCAACTCCGGTAATGGAATTTTGAATCCCACTGGGAATTCCATTGCGTAAGATTTCCATTAACATCTCTTTTTCAATTCGAATATCGCGAAAAACCAGTCGATAACTTTCCTTACTGTTATGAAAAAGACGCATACATAAAAATGCGCTGACAAACTGCGAAAGGATTGTTGCGAAGGCGGCCGCTTCGACACCCATACCACACCAGGCGATCAAAATATAATCTAGAACGATATTGATCAGACTGGAGATGATCAAATAATATAAAGGATGTTTACTATCTCCCAGAGCCTGCAGGATGCCGACAAAAATATTGTACATAACAAGACCCAGCCCTCCGGCAAAATATACACGAAAATACTTCAGTGATTCTGGCATCACCGTATCAGGCGTACCCATCAATTCTAAGATCCAGGGTGCTAAAAGAATACCGGCAGCCATCAATACGGCTGACATGATAAATCCAAAGGCAATATCGGTATGAATGGCAATCTTCAATCTTTCATAATTCTGTGCTCCAAAATAGCGGGCAATCACAACACCGGCTCCTAACGCAATACCGTTAAACAAGCCAATCATCATAAAAATCAAATTACCGGAAGAACTGACCGCAGCCAGAGCTTCGCTGCCTAAATAGTTTCCTACGATCAAAGAATCCGCTGCATTATATAATTGTTGAAATAAATTACTAAAGAAGATCGGCAGCGCAAAAAGAACCATCTGCTTCCAAATTACACCTTTTGTCATTGTCTTTTGTAGAACTGCCATAGTAAGACCCCTTGACCATTATAAGCATAAATCCTTCCTACGCCAAGAATATTTCCGATAATAAAAGTAGGATTTTGCATCCTACTTATGACTATCTACTAATAATTCACAGATTTTACGTGAATAAGCAATTGGATCTTCGATGGTAAAGCCCTCAATCAGCAAGGCTTGATCATACAATACATCCGCTACTTCTTTGACCTTTTCTTTATCCTTGGCATACAGCTCTTTTAATGTAGAGAAGATCGGATGCGATGGATTGATTTCCAAAATACGCGTTGCCTTCATCGGCCCCATTGGATTGTCACCCGGCATATTCGCAAATACTTTTTCCATCTCAAAAGACAGTCCTTCTCCAGCTGTTAAACAAACCGGATCCTCGCTTAAACGATTGGAAAGTTTTACTTCACTGACCTTATCCTTCAAGCTTTCTTTCATGAAGTCCAGAAGATCTTTATTATCTTCTTTAGTCTTTTCCAGTTCCTTTTTCTCTTCTTCGGTATTTAGATCCAAATCCCCTTGTGTCGCATTCTTAAATGTCTTTTCACGATAGTTCATCAATGTATTCATGACAAATTCATCAACTTCATCGGTCAGATATAAAACCTCAAACTCTTTCTTCTTCAAGGTTTGAACGATTGGTAACTTATCGATCAAGGCCACATCCTTACCAGATACATAGTAGATATCCTTCTGGTCTTCCTTCATACGATTTACATATTCGTTTAACGTAACCAGCTTTTGTTCCTTAGAAGAATAGAATAATAATAAATCCTGGAACTTGTCTTTATCCATACCATAGTTGTTATAGACACCAAATTTTAGATTGATGCCAAATTCTTTCCAGAATTTTTCGTATTCTTCTCTTTCTTTTGTCAACATTGTCGTCAGTTCACTTAAGACCTTTTTCTCAATACGAGAAGCGATTGCCTTTAATTGATGATCGTGCTGCAGCATTTCACGAGAGATATTTAAGGACAAATCTTGTGAATCGACTAACCCCTTAACAAAGCGAAGGCTGTCCGGCAGCAGTTCTTCGGCATGATCCATGATGAATACGCCTTTACAATACAACTGCAAGCCTTTTTTATAATCCTGTTGGTAGAATCCCTGCGGTACATGGCTTGGAATATATAATAAAGCGGTAAAGCTGACATTTCCTTCCACGCTGAAATGAATTACACGCTGTGGATCCTGAAAATCAAAGAAATGATCCTTATAGAACTGATTGTATTCTTCTTCGGTAATCTTTGACTTTTGACGCTTCCATAAAGGCACCATGGAATTCAACGTCTGATCCTCGATGACAGTTTCATATTCCGGTTTATCGGAATCTTTGGTTTCTTCTTTAACTTTGGAAGTTTCTACATTCATATGGATCGGATAACGAATATAGTCCGAATATTTACGTACCAGTTCTTTTAATTCATATGTTTCCAGATATTGGGAGTATTTTTCTTCCTCCGTATCTTCTTTTAAGGAAAGGATAATAGTTGTACCATGTCCATCTCTTTCGGCTTCTTCCATGGTATAACCACTTTCGCCATCACTTTCCCAGCGCCAGGCTGGTTCCTCTTCCTTTTTCGAAATGACAACCAGATCCTTTGCCACCATAAAAGCAGAATAGAATCCGACACCAAACTGTCCGATGATGTCAACATCACTCTTTGACTCATCATCCATCTGTTCTTTGAATGCCAAAGAACCACTTTTTGCGATCGTACCCAGATTTTCTTCCAGTTCTTCTTTGTTCATACCGATCCCATTATCGATGATCGTTAACGTACGTGCTTCTTTATTGGGTTCCAAACGAATCTCAAACTGATCCGGACTGACATGTCCTGCATGTTCATAATAATATTTATCAATCGCATCACTGGCATTGGAAATCAATTCACGTAAAAAGATTTCCTTGTGCGTATAAATCGAATTGATCATCAGATCCAACAATCGTTTCGATTCGGCTTTAAATTGTTTTTTTCTGGTCATATTATCACTCCTTTTAGCACTCTTCTATTTAACCTGCTAATATAGTGTACAATACAGCTTTAGCACTGTCAAGATTGATCTGCTAAAAAAGCGATTCAATGTCGAATCGCCTTCTCTCGAAGTATCCGTGTAACCTTCTCCCAGGCCTCTTGTGTATGATCGGCATCCTCATGATCGGTTGCCCCTAAATATGGAGTAAAGCCTAATCGGGCATATAAGGCAATAGCTCCATAGCTTTGCGATTGTGTAACCAGATACAAGGGATATTTGCCTGGCATTTCATCGTATTTCATACAAAGCCTTGTCAGCATGCTTTGGGCAATCTTTTTATGCTGCGCCTTTTCTTTAACGGCCACAAAATGGATGCGTAAGCGTGAAACCTCAAAATCATGACCAAACCAAAGACCAGCCGATGCGACAATCTCTCCTGTTTTATCGGCTACAAACAAAAAATTCTGTGCAAAAAAATCGGCATCTTCTTCTAACATAGATGCCAGCTTTTGTCGGGCTTCTGAAATAGAATCAAACAAGCCTGCTTCATACTGCACCTTGCACCAGTTCTCGTTCAAGCTTTTGTCATAAGGTACATAATGATAATCTTCATGCAGCTTCACTTCTTTTCGAATCGTCTTTTTAGGAAGTACCATCAATACTCGGATAAAGGGTACACTTTTATCTAATACAGTCATATTTTCCTCCAGGTCGATTCCATTTTAGCATAATTGCGATTTTGAAGGAATTGTGTCAAAATAAATTCGGTGATTAAAATGACATTACAAGAAACAATTCAAAAGTATTACGTACAAGGAAACTACAACTGTTCAGAAACCTTGATCCATGCCGCCAATGAGTATTACGATCTAAAGCTGGACGAGGACTCTATGAAAGTCTTATCCGGTTTTGGCGGCGGTATGTTTGTCGGCTCTACCTGTGGGGCACTCATCGGCAGTGTGGCAGCCGTATCTAAAAAAGTGATTCAGTCAAAAGCGCATGAAGAAATCGACACATTTCGCCCACAGATTCAAAAATGCGTACGAAACTTCAAAGAAAAGCTGGGTGGAATGGACTGTAAAGACATTAAGCCGATCCACCATGACAAAGAATCGCGTTGTTTAAAAACTTGTCTATTGGCTGGAGAAGCATTAGAACAAACCATGAAAGAACTGGAGCTGGACTGATGTCCACTCTTTTTCTTATCTGTAAAAAAAGGAGAATATGATTTTGATAAAGCTACTGTTGATCATTTTTTCATTTGGTAATTTCTTCTATGAAATGTTGACCTATGCCCTGATCCTTCATCAAAGAAAAAAGCCGCTGCCAGATACGATCAAAGATATTTATCCAGAAAAACGTTATCAAACTTTTTTAGCCTATAAGAAAGACTATCGTAAGATTTTTATCTTTGAGCAAGTATTTACTCTTTGTCTGCAGCTTTTTTGTATTCTTTCCCCATTTTATACCTGGCTGCAGGATGCAAATCCCTATATCTGCCTTTTGAAGACTGTCCTTGTATTCATTGCGATCGAGTGTGTGAGCGATCTTCCTGTTTCTTATTACAGCACCTTCACCATTGAGGAAAAGTATGGGTTAAATCATCAGACAAAAAAAGACTTCTTTAAAGATGTCTGTATTGAAAAGATTACTGAATTTTTGATGTTGTCGATCTTGTTTGCCTTTTTGATATGGGTTGCCACTCATTTAGAAGATTGGACACATCACTTTTCCATCTCCTTTGCACAAGCTTTTTTGATTGGTCTTTTGATTGTCACAGCCGGTTTTATCATCATGACTTTATTGAGCCTGTTCAGTTTGGCAGCCATGCGCCTTCAATATAAATTTACCGAATTGGAAGATGGTAGCCTGCGCCAACAGATTCTTACCTTTTTAAAAGAATCCAGAAAGAAAGTACATCACATCAAAGTTTATGATGAATCTAAAAAATCCAACTCTAAAAATGCCTTTCTGTTAAAGTTTTTAGGCTATCGAGAATTTGGCATTGCGGATAACTTTCTGGAAGAAAATTCACAAGATGAGCTCTATGCCGTTTTGTTGCACGAAATCGGGCATTTGAAACATAAAAAGAATTTGTGGAATTACACACAATATGCCTTTGGGATCGCATTGTTTCTGGGGCTGGTATGGTTGATCAGCCATGCACCAGTCGTACTGACCTTCAATGGAATGATCAATACAGAGTTTCATTTATCTTATACCAACTACTATTTGACACTCAGTATCTTTCTTACATTTTGTAAGCCTTTCTTGTTTCTATGGAACTTTTTTAGAAACTATGTCTCCTGTAAGGAAGAACAGGAAGCTGATTTTAATGCCGTTGATCACGGCTATGGACAAGCCTTGATTCAAACCTTTAAAAAGATCTCCTCGGATGAACTGATCGATATCAACCCTCATCCATTGATTGAGTTAATAGAGTATGATCATCCGGGCATGTATAAAAGAATCTCTTATATTCAGAAACGCATGAAAAAAGGAAATGTTGCGGTGTAGCTTCATTTCCTTTTGTTATGTCATTTATTTTTTCGCTTGCCGAATCGACGTTTCTTTTCCGGTTCTTCCGCTTCGATTTCAAAGGAATCCTCTTCTTCTACTTCGTCGTCTTCCTCATCTAAATCTTCCCATTGTGAATCCAGATCATCTTCGGTCTGATCATCCGGAATCAATCCTTCATTTTTGAATGTTTCTTCTCTTTCACGAACACGAAGTCTTGCCTTCAACAAACGAACCTTTTTCTTAGAAGATGCAAGCATTCTTCCATACATACAAAAGAAGATAAAAGAAATCAAGAATAAGACGGCACAGGCCGCAATAACCGCAATAAATCCATTAAACAAATACTGCAGATAGGCCGCACAGGCACAAATCGCCATACAGATGAAGAATAAAAACATGGTAGAACGACAAGAATTGGCATGTTTTTTAAAGAATTTGAACTTTTCAGCTTCATTGGGAATTTCTTTTTTCAGATCATCGCCCTGAAGTTCATTTCTAAAAACAAACCATCCGGCATCTTTTTTCTTTTTAGCCGGCACACGAGAAACCAGCTTCCATCCATCTGCTTCCCATTTGCGCCATTCATGAGCCGACGGTTCTACTACAAAATAACAGATAGAATAGTAATAGTCTCTAGGCTCTTCTTTGACAAAGAAATATTTCTTTCCTACATTACGTACATAGTGGAAGCCTTCTTTTGACTGTTCTTCCAGATATGCTTCCTCTTTATCATAGTGGGAGAGAAGAAATCTCTTTTTCTCTACATACAGATCGTCTTCATCGTATTGATTTTCATCTTCTAACGATGGTTCAATTTCCGAGTCATCTACTTCGGATTCCTCTTCCATTTCCACTTCTTTTGGTTCCTCGACCTCTTCTTCTACGACTTCAGCCACTTCTTCCGGCTGTTCTTCATCAACCTGTGCTTCTTCGCTAACCAGCTCTTCTTCCTGTTCCAACACTTCGTCTTCAACAGGAATCGGTTCCACCTTTACTTCTTCTACGATTGGTTTTGGCTCTTCCGGTTTGACTTCCTGTGGCTCCTGTTTTTTCTGTGAACGCTTTAATGGCTGTGACTTCAAGCCTTCTGCCACAAAAATATCTTGGACTTCCACATCTTCATTATCAAACACAGAAGTTTTTACTTTCACCTGGGCATGTCTTTGTGAACGTTTCCCAAAGATCTTGTGCTTCGGTTCTTCCTTTTGTGTTGTATCAATTTCAAACACACTGGAGGCATCAAATCCCTTTAAATCCGGTTCCTTGATCTGCAAAGAAGAAATCGTCTCTTTTTCCTGCAGTGCTTTCAGCTGTTCCAATGCACTTTTTTCTTTCTTGTTTTGATCTGCCATGTTCATCACTCCGAATCATAAATCATATCTATATTACACTTTTTTAGTAAGTTTCGTCAAATCAGATTCCGGAATCCACAGCAGATCATTCATCTTCGCTTTGTTCCACACTTTTTAAGGTATATCCCGTTTCATTGATTACTTTTTTCAAAGCTCTCGTATCGATCTTTTCATACGATACGATCACAGTTTGTCCTTTTTTATGCGAAGACTTTACCTTTTTTACATCAAAATGCTTACGGATCGCCGCGTTGATATGGCTTTCGCACATACCACACATCATACCTTCTATCTTTAGAATTGTTTTTACCATGTGAATCTCCTTAAAAAATAAGAGCAGATTACTTCATCTGCTCCTTTAGTTTGATTTCTTTACGAATGGCTTCCCAGTCATGATGGCAGCCTGTCGAGCCACATGATGAGCAGTCCCCAGTACACTGTTTAGGGTTCTTTCGTTGCTCCCACATCGAGCGTACGACCAGAAAAACGATAATAGAAAGTATGCCGATGACAATCAGATTTCCCATATCGTTTCCTCCTTCCAATCTATTTTACAGCTTGAATTTGGTTAATGTTCAAAGCTTCTGATTTAGGCTTATAGCCTGGTCTGAATAAAAGATATAAGATTAAGATCAATAATGCAAGGGCAATGATCGTCCAGAAACCAAAACTGACTTCTCCAAGCAATAATCCGCCCAATTGATATACGATCAAAGAAGAAACATAAGCAAACACGCACATATAGCCAATGGATGCCACGGTCCATGTCTTATTGTTCATTTCTCGACGAATGGCTCCCATAGCCGCAAAACAAGGAGCGCAAAGTAAGTTAAAGATCATAAAGCTATAAGCGGCAATCGGTGTAAAATCACGGGCAATCAATGTCCAAATCTCATTTCCCTCCTCAGAAACTTCAGAGAAGTTATACAGTACACCAAAGGTGTTGACCACTTCTTCTTTGGCAATCAAGCCGGTAAATGTTGCCACCGTTGCTTTCCAGGCCATATCGCCAACCCAGCCAAGAGGGTCAAAAATCCAGGCAATCGCACTTCCAAGACTAGCCAGAAGGCTGGTGTTATTATCTTCAACCATTCCAAACTGACCATCAGTAAAACCAAATCCCTGCAGGAACCAAAGAACGATAGAACTCAACAAGATAATCGTTCCGGCACGTTTGATAAAGCTCCATCCTCTTTCCCAGGTAGCACGAAGCACATTGCCGACACTTGGCAAATGATATGCCGGCAGCTCCATGACAAATGGAGCGGGTTCACCGGCAAAAGCCTTAAACTTTTTAAGCATGATTCCGCTGATGACAACAGCTGCGATTCCAATCACAAAAGCACTGGTTGCGACAAGAGAGCTTCCGCCAAAGACGGCACCGGCAAATAAACCGATGATCGGCATTTTAGCGCCGCAGGGGATAAATCCTGTTGTCATGATCGTCATCTTACGATCGCGATCTTGTTCGATCGTACGACTGGCCATGATCCCCGGAACCCCACATCCGGTTGCGACAAGCATCGGAATAAAACTTTTTCCGGATAATCCAAAACGACGGAAGATACGATCCATAATAAACGCAACACGAGACATATAGCCTACATCTTCCATGATCGACAACAATAAGAACAAGACAAGGATCTGCGGTACAAAACCTAATACGGCACCCACACCTCCTACAATTCCATCCATAATCAAGCCATGCAGCACATCATTGACATGCAGGCTTGTCAAAATGCCCTCAAAGAAATTCGGAACAATTTCGCCAAACAACACATCATTGGCCCAATCAGTACCCATGGTACCAATCGAAATAGAAGTACCTCCCATCGCAATCGTATAGACACAATACATAATGAGAACAAAAATCGGTAAGGCCAAAATACGGTTTGTCACGATTCTATCGATCTTATCTGAAATCGATAATTCATGTTTAGAGCCTTTCTTTTTTACCGCATGGGAAACAATTTTCGTAATAAAGTCATAGCGCTGTGAAGTAATAATACTTTCAGAATCATCATCCATCTTTTCTTCTACAGATTGGATCCATGGTTCAATCTGACTTTTTTGTGCCGTATCAAGCTGAATAAACTCATCGATTCTTTCATCACGCTCAAAGACCTTGACCGCATACCAGCGAAGCATGGTACGATTCACCTGATTTTCGATGACATCCTCAATTTTCTTTAAGACCGTTTCAATATCTTTCGTATAAGATTGCGAAATCTTTGCGACACGATGACTTTTGGCAACCTCTACAGCCTTTAAGGCTGCCTCTTTAGCTCCCTTTCCTTTTAAGGCACTGATTTCAATAACCGGACAATCCAGCTCCTGTGAAAGCTTGGAAATGTCGATCTTATCCCCGTTTCGTTCTACCAGATCCATCATATTAACAGCCACAACCATCGGAATACCCAATTCCAACAATTGTGTCGTCAAATATAAGTTACGCTCGATATTCGTACCGTCAACGATATTCAAAATGGCATCCGGTTTTTCCTTCACCAGATAATTTCGTGATACGACCTCTTCTAACGAATACGGTGAAAGAGAATAGATACCCGGTAAATCCTGGATCGTAACCTCGTTATGTCCTTTTAATGTTCCTTCTTTTTTTTCTACCGTGACACCAGGCCAGTTTCCTACCCGTTGTCTGGAACCCGTCAAATTATTAAATAACGTTGTTTTTCCACTGTTCGGATTTCCTGCTAAAGCAATTTTTATTTCCATACAAAACCCTTCCTATTCTACCTCGATCATCTGTGCATCTTGTTTACGTACCGATAATTCATAGCCCCGAATATTCAATTCGATCGGATCGCCTAATGGCGCTACCTTGCGTATATGGATCTCTACCCCTTTGGTAATTCCCATATCCATAATGCGACGTTTCACGGCACCTGTACCTGTGATCTTTTTAACAAAAACCGTTTCTGAAGGTTTGCAATCTTTGAGTGTCTTCATTCTCTCATCCTTTCCTGAATTCTATACCATGATTCGATTGGCCAGAGACTTATCCAATGCGATTCGAACACCTTTGATCTCCACGATTAAGTTACCACGAATGCTTTGAACGACAGAGACTGTTTCATTCTCCATGATTCCCAGGTTTCGCAAATGGGTTCGAATTTTATCCTGCCCTGTAATTTTCACAATGACATATTCTTTGCTCATTTGTGCAAATGTTAATGGCATAGCATCCCTCCTAAGTTAACGCTTTCTAATTAGCATTATCTAACCACAAAGTTAGTTTACACTTACCTCAGAAATAAGTCAAGTCTAATTAGAAGCATTTAACTTGAAAAATTATGCGAATTGTGCATAAAAAAAGAATACATGTCAAAACACATATCCTTTCTTCAATTATTCATGAAGCTCATAATACTCCTTGATTGCCTGAAACGTCTCATCGCTGATGACATGCTCCAAGCGACAGGCATCTTCTTCAGCCGTAAACTTATTCACTCCGATCTGTTGAAGCATTTTGGTAAAGAATTCATGCCGCTGGTACGTATGTTGCGCTGTTTTTTGTCCTTCCTTTGTCAGCTTAACTGATTTATCCGGATGGATCTGAATCAGCTTGTCTGCCTGTAAGATCTTTAATGCGTGAGAAACGCTGGATTTTGAGAAACCCAGATAACTCGCAATATCAATATTATGCACAGTATCCAACTGCTTTTCTAAAATCAAAATAGCTTCCAAGTAGTCTTCTAACGATTGTCCCAATTCCTGCATTTTATATTCTCCTTTCGCACAAAAAGCCCCTGAGGGCTTTTCTATCCTTGATCGTACTTAGAAATTAAATAAGGTAAGGTATAGGTATATTGAGGAAATTCTTAAATCAGAGCTCCTATGCGCGCTGCATAGAAAGATACGATCAAGAGTGCTAATAAATTCTTAATTTCAGACTTCTTTACAACGACTGTTTGCCGTTGTATCCTTTCAAGATATCTGGGAAATATCCCGAAAAACACCATTTGACCATAGACTACTTATTCTATAAAAGAGTCGAATGAGTTTATATCTAGAATCAGAATGAATAGCAGTCTTTTTATAGTCTTTTCGAGAGTCATCTCGAAACGCGGCAGTTATCAGTTATAAACCTCTAACTGATGACGTTAGATTACTCTAACTTTCTATGAAAGTCAAGCCAAACGATTGAATCAAAGCAGCTAAGCCTGTGTTTCCATCAATTGTTCAATGCGACATCCATTTTCTACACCTCGAATAAATTGATTACGAACATATTCAAAGAGTGAAAATAATTCCTTGCAACGGGTAACACTATTTTGATCATAGACCTTCCAGGCTCCCATACAACAACATGGTTTATTCTGAATAAAACCTAGCACGTCTTCTAACGGATATCCCAAAAAGATACCGATTTCATGCGGATACGTCGCTTCTTCCATTCTTTTTTCCAAAAAATCCAAGCAGGCAGTGGGTGAGTGTGTAGGATACCCAAGACGTTCTAAAAACACTCGGATTTTTTCTTGTTTCAGGATTTTTATAAAACTGTCGATCGAGTATAAATAAAATGTGATGCGCGGTCGTTCTGCCTGCAGGATACGAAAAGTCAAACCTTTTTGTCTAAACTTTTCGTTATATTCTAGAATTATCTCCTCAGCACAAGGAAACAATGTTCTAGACACATGAAACATATTCGCTATTTTGTACCCCTTGAGCGTAGGTGCACAATGATAGGCTAACAATTCTTCAAATTGATACTGTTCTGTTTTACACATTGGATAAAATCGCTTGCATAGCTTCGATATCCGCTGCTTCACCGGCATTTTCTACTTTGTACAGACATTCCACGCCATATTCATCCGCAATTTTATCACCTGCTTGACAATATGCCTCTCCATAACTCGTGTCCCCAGAAACAATAACACCTTTCAGATTTTGCCCATTGGCCATTAAAAAAGACTCAACTTCCATAGGAATATCGCCATATCCATCGGTATACGTAAATAAGATAAATGGCTCTTCCATCACTTCATCACCCGATTGAATACATAAAGCATCTAAACCCAACTCTGATACAATGCTTTGTACATTCCCTGTCCGGGAAGCATATACATATTTCATAAAAACGTACCTCCTGTTAGTTATCTCTAACTCTATAGTTAGTTTAAACTAACACAATGCAGATGTCAAGACTTTTTATCTTTTCTATATTTCACAAAGTCACCGTACAGTAAAATGCAGCTTCTCAAAAGAGAATGCCCCTAAAACAATATACCCTCCCTAACTAACAGAATCAGATGGGAGGGTATTTTAAATACGATTATAATTGATAAAATGACAAGGATGTTATTTCTTCTTGCGTTTCAAAAGTACAGCCAACATGGCAGAGAGGCTGCCAAATGCAGTCCATAATGACATCATACTTCCTACAGCTGTGTTAACACGCTTTGTTTTTGTTGATGCAGATGTTTTGTTCGTTGGCTGCCCTTGCTCTTTATCAGGAGTTTTCTCGGTCGGTGCCGGTGTATATTCCCAGCGTCCTACAAATGTCACATCCTGTCCATGAACGACTTTTTCGCTAGCATCATAACCTAAGAAAGTCCAAGTTCCATTGGCAAGTACAACTTTCAGCCCTATTGGCAAGATAGCGTGAACAGTTTCTCCATCTCGGTAATCAGAGCGGTCATTTGGTAACATAGATAAAATCACATCCGGCAGGTTATACTGGTTATCCGTTGAAACAAACTGATAGTGACCGTGGTAATACACCGGATTCTCTTCGTTGTCTGCAACAAATTTCCATGTTCCAACAAATTCCACACCAGCATGATTTACTACCTTTTCCTGTGCATCAAACCCTTCAAATAGCCAGGTACCATTCGCAACTTTTACCTGTCCTTGCAGTAAATCTTTTACATGCACAGTCGTCTGATCTTCATAATCTTTTTCATCGAAAGGCAGAAGGATATTCACTTCTTCCGGTAAATCTAATCCTGAAGTCAAAGACACAAATCGATAGGAAACCGGATATCTATTCGCTTCAAACACCCATGTACCAATAAAAGATACATTAGCATTTTGAACGGTCTTTGTATCAGCATCGTAACCCTTGAAGACCCATTCTCCATTTTCAACAGTAACCTTTTGTTGAACTGGTAAAATAGTCGATACTACCTCATGATTAGAATATCCCTGTGTATCTACCGGTAATAGATCCATAACTTCTTGTGGAAGATCATAGTCATCACTACCCGAACCAAAATGATAAACCACATGATATTCTTTTGGCGTATAGGTCCAGGTGCCCACAAATTCCACATTGTCGCGGTTCACTGTTTTCTCGGCTTCATCATACGATACAAAGTTCCAGGTTCCATCCTGTACTTCTACGGAAGTCTGGCTTGGCGCCTTGGACGTTACTTTGGCTTCGTTTTCATATGCGTTGTCATCGCTTGGAAGCAGTGCTTTGACTTCTTCCGGCAGTTCCATGGAGTCGGTTCCGGATTCAAAACGATAACTTGCTTTATAGGTTGTAGATTCTTGTTCCCAAACACCGTGGAATACAATATCCTGAGCTGCTACTTGGGTATTTCCTTCTTTATAACCTTTAAACACCCATTTTTTTCCATTGACGTCAACGGAAACAGATGCTGGTTGTGTAGCTGTAACTTCCGTATTCACATCATGGCTTTCTGCAGCAGGTAGATAAGCTAATACTTCCGATGGTAAACTCGTACCATCTGCCGCCTCGAACTCATAAGTCACATTCACTTTTTGCATTTCACTATAAGGACGGTATGCCCAAAAACCAACTGCACCGCCACTACCGTCATCCGGGTCAAGAGAATCAATGTCCCATCCTGTAAATGTCCAAACACCTAATCCATCCTTTGGTACATATGTGGTACGAATAGGTGTTGGCAGGGGAACAGGATTATCCAAATGAGAAAGATCCACTTCTCCATCAAATACATCACCGACATGAACAGTTCCCGTTGGAAATTGACCTGCTAAGGCATCGTAAATAGCCCAAAAATCATCCTCATCCGGAAGCTCCATGCCTTCTGTTTCACTATCAAAGTCTACAAAAAATACTCCATCGGGGTATTTATTACCGGAGTCTTCCTCTTTTGCATAAACCGTAGGAGCCGTAAAAGGAAGGCTTGAAAAGCTACCAATACTTAAGCTTGTTGCCAATAAAAATTTACTGATTTTTCTTTTTTTCATACTACCCTCTTTCTTTTTCTGTTTAAACATCAACACGTATACTTTCAAAATAATGGAAGAGTCTTATTGTAAGCTTAGACCTCTTCTATACTTGACTATATACCAGTATTAGTCAAATAGAAAGTAAAATGACCAAATTTGATATTTATTCAATTTAATCGTGCCATATCCTATCACAGATTTCAAACAATAAAAAAAGGAATGTATGATAATCGTACATTCCATAAACGTTTTTTTACTGTAAAGCTGCTTTGGCTTCATCGCACAGTTTAGCAAAGCCCTGTGCGTCATGGATAGCCATTTCAGATAACATCTTACGGTTGATCTGAATATTTGCCAATTTCAATCCATGCATCAAACGAGAGTAAGACAAATCATTCATACGTGCAGCTGCATTGATACGAGTGATCCACAGCTTACGCATATTGCCCTTCAATTTACGACGGTCATTGTATGCATATTTGAATGAATGCATAACCTGCTCATTTGCAGTCTTATATAATGTGTGTTTTGAACCAAAGTATCCTTTAGCCAGCTTTAAAACTCTTTTTCTTCTAGCGCGTGATACGGTTCCGCCTTTAACTCTTGCCATACTTTATTCCTCCCTATTTCACTAACATTTCCTTGATACGTTTGTAGTCTGTAGCATGTACAACACCTGATTTTGCCAAGTGACGACGCTGCTTCTTAGTTTTTCCATGGAAACGGTGAGAAGTATATGCATGGCTTCTCTTCAATTTCCCTGAACCTGTTTTCTTAACTCGTTTTGCCAAACCTCTGTGGCTCTTCATTTTAGGCATTCTCAATTCCTCCTTATTTTTTCTTAGGTGCAAGCACCGTTGACATCGTATTTCCTTCCAAAGAAGGTTTCTTTTCTACGACAGCTATATCACTCATCTTATCGAGGAAATCATTCATAATTTCCTTTCCCACTTCCTGACGAGTAATCAGTCGACCGCGGAATCGCATATCAATCTTGACTTTCATTCCCGCCCCGATCCATTTTTGTGCATGTTTTAACTTCGTTTCAAAATCATGGGTATCAATAATTGGCGACAGCCGCAAAGCCTTGATTTCCACCACGTGCTGTTTACGTTTAGCTTCTTTTGCCTTTTTCTGTTGTTCAAAATGATAACGTCCATAATCTAAAATTTTACAAACGGCTGGTCTTGCCTTTGGGGCTACACACAATAAATCAAGATTCTGACTGTATGCGATGTCCAATGCTTCTCTTTTTGACATGACGCCCAACTGATCTCCATTGGCATTGATGACCAGAACTTCTCTGAATGGGATCTTTTCGTTAAACAAATCATCGTTTACGTTATTTGGGGCAACTTTTCTGTTATTGATATTCGACACCTACCTTTTCATAAAAAAATGGGCACATAAACGTACCCATTCTATACACAACAACAAATCCATTTTATGAACTGGCTGTGAACCTATGTATTTCATACATCAGGTGAGAAGAGGTACTTCTAGCTTTCCATTTCCGCTCATAAATAATAGCAAGTACTAGCGTATTTGTAAAGAGAAAATCGCATTTTTAAGACGATTACTTCTCTTTTTTCCTATTTGTATAACACCAAAGTGCAATCATTTGGATCAATTTTTTTGGTAATGGATCTTGGTAAGGAATACGAATTGCTCCTTTGGATGTAGAATATTCTTGAAGGTCCTCTTTGAAAACCTCAATGGCTTTGGCACCCGGATATATTCCTATATGTGTTTTAAAAGCTGCAAAATGAATGATGTTTTTCTCCATATAAAATGTAGGCATACCCCAGGAAATCTTTTCCTTGGCATCCGGCAGTACTTCTTTTAAAAGAGCCTCCATTTGGTATAAATACTCTTTTTTCGTTTCATCTTGCCTTTCTATATATTCTTGAAATGTTCTGGGCTTTTCTATGGTCATATTTTCACACTACTTTCTTAAAATCACTTCCAGAGATTTCCCTTTTGCCAATTCATCCACCATCTTATCGATGATACGGATGTCTTTCATCATCGGATCGTCGATTTCTTCAATTCGAACTTTACAAATGACCCCTTTGACTTTATTTCGATTCGGATTCATATGAGGCGCTTGTTCTAAAAACTGACGATACGTCGTCTGAGAAGACAAGTGTTCTTGCAGCGTTCGTTCATCATAGCCGGTCACCCATTGAAGGATTTGATTCACTTCCGATTGTGTTCGATTCTTTCTTTCTGCTTTTGCGACAAGACAATCATAGATCTTTCGAAATGACATTTGAAATACTTTTTCTTTTTCCATATCTTCCTCCTATTTTGTATCCGTGATCAATCGAAGCACTCGATCTAGGTACGTATCGTATTTTTGGATATTTTTCTTCACATTTTGCATTTGATCCGGGTAATCTGTGATGATGCCATCCGCATCACTTTGCGCATACCGCTCCATTTGGCTCTCTTCATTGATTGTCCATACAAATAATTCTGCCTGATCTTCATGTGCTTCCTGTACCAAAGTCTCATTGTAAGAGAAATCTTCGATGACATAAAAGTCCATATGAAATCCCTCAAAATATCCAAACTGAATCGGAATGACATAGCCGGAGCAAATGGAAGGTCGCTCTTGTTTTAAACACTGCATGACATCTTTATCTAGAGACATCACTTTATAGGTAGACGTATTGGACCAACTGTCCCATTCTTCAAGAAACTTTTGCACAAAGAATTGCGGGTCTTGACCATCCGGTTTTAATTCAATTAAAAGTGCCATATCCAGCTCCTGCGCTTTTTGTACAAACTCGTTTAGGGATGGAATGACCGCTTTTTGATTTCCCTGACTGATCGGCAGCCCTTTGACCTCTTGAAAATTTCGTTCTTTGACTCGTTGCTGAATGTTAGCCAACCGTTTTAAATCATAATCATGTACAACAACGAATTTTCCATCTTTTGTCATCTGTACATCCAATTCAACATAGTCCGCATGAACCTTTGCCGCATTTTGTAAGCCTTGTATTGAGTTTTCCACGGCATTGAATCCCCGATGAGCAATAACCAGCTGATGGGGATTTAAGCTGGCGGTATATAGGCGAACACTATTATACACGCCCAGAAACAAGGTAAACATGGTCAAAATCAGTACGATACCCAAAGTATTCTTTCTATGTCCTTCCGGCATTTGGCAAACCACTTGTATTTCATTCTCTTTTTTTAATACATACAAAATGCTGGAAAGGATGATCAACTTTGTCAAAAAAGTTTGATAAAACATCAATGTTTTAAAAATTGTAAATAAAACTGTTTCTACCACGATACTTTGTCCAGAAGTATCCAGCACCCCTCCTAGGAATAAGAAAAATAAAAGCATACAGATTGTAAGAATGGCGAGTATAGATTCCAAAGCCAGCCAGGAAAACACGAACGTATGTTTGCCTTTTTTGGTCATTGCCCAACTTTTTCGTATATTCGCCACGATAGACTGTTCATTCACCATCGTTAAAGGCAGTGTGAATAAAAGGCGAAAATTGACATAGATCAATACCAGCCAAAGAATCATCATACCCCAAAGACCCGTTGTCGTTTTCATCAATTCCCCGGTGATAAAATGAGGGATATAGAGACGATCCGTTAAAAAAGAGCCCATATCTAGATTGGCAGCCGGTACCATCGAAAGAAAATAAAGTAGGAAAAAGGGAATTTGTTTCCAATTTAATTTCCGGATTCTCTTTGCGGTAAGAATGCATATATTTTTCCAGGTGAGCTTCTGATTTTGATAACTGCCAGCCACTAAAAATGTTAAAATCGCATATTCAAAAAAAAGAAGAAAAGCAACGATAGTCACAAAAATCAAAACACCTGCCAGACCCAAAGGATCGAACAGAATCGCTTTGAATGTATCGAGTGATAGATTTGGCTGTCCGCTGATAACGAGAATCAAGCGAAAACCAAACTGCACCAGTGCCGTCCCCAACAGCAACAGCACCAGTTGCAAAAGCGCCCCTTGTGACAGAAACAGCCATCTATTTTGTAGAAGGTTATGTCCCACTGCCTTGAAAAGTTCTTTGGCGGATACGTCCATGAAAAAAATCACCTCTTTTTTTGAATGGTTTTCCATTTGATTCTATCATACTTTCTGGTTTGTAAAAGAATAAAGCACCCCTCGAACGCATATTTTTTCCTTGCATATCTACATCAAGTGTGCTATCATAAATAAGCTTTAACAGGGACCCCTAGCTCAGCTGGCAGAGCAACTGACTCTTAATCAGTGGGTCTGGGGTTCGAATCCCCAGGGGTCCACCATTTGTCTGAAAGTCCTTTGTAGAAAGGACCTTTTTTTATGTCGTGAATAAGATGTCCGAATTACCGTGATCACATGGCAACCATTGGATCATTAATCTTCAATAATAGAAAACAGTCAACCTATTGTGAAAGTAAATACCTTGGTTTGACAGCTAAACATTGGGGTTTCTTCCGTTTTGATTGACTGATTTTAAAGTTTCTTTTTATGAAAAATGATTCTCCAGGATCGATTGGACCTGTCCTAAAGGCATAGAATGGAAAATCCCATACAGTGACATGCCCAATAACAACAGAGTAATCAGAATGGCTAGTCCATAAAGAAATGTGTTTTGTATCTTAGTCTTTTGTATGTGGATACCACTATAGATCAAAAAGACAAAAAGGATAAATGCCAAGATATAATTTGGCAGCATGTTCATATCATTTACTCATTTATTGACAAAATTGATTCCAAAAGGAAGTCCATCCACTATGTTCTTCTCTTTGATCGATATAGGGAAACATTTCTTCGTCATACCAATCCAGATTCAAAATATCATCAATGGTCTTAGGGACAAAAATATGAAAGAACTCTTTTTTAAAAGCACTGCCATATTGCAGATAATAGGAATTGACCATTTTATTGAAATTTGTTTTCTTCATATCTTGTGCTCGATAACAAAGCGCGTCTCCACTCTGTTGTAAGTCAGGACTGATTTCCAGTAAGACTAGACTCAAATCACTGTCTCTATACCCGAGAATAAAACTTCGGTATTGATAGGAAACGGTGCGTAGGACCGCAAAATTGGCACCCCGGATATCTTCTGAGTACGCATAAACAATATGATATTGTGAATCATTTTCTACTTTCGCATCAAAAATTTCTCGCATGCGTTTTTTATTTTCATCACTTTTTTCACGGTCAAGCACAGTGCCTTGTGAATTCCCTCCAAATAAACTAAACAATCCCATTTTCCTCTCCTTTTTCCATGGTAAACGGATGTGTTTTTCTTAAAAAGAAAAGAGATTGCATCCGTACACAACCTCTTTTCCGTATGGATTACTGTTCTGACAGGTTTTCTTTACTCTTCATTCATCGTATCTAAAAGGCTATCGACAAATAAATCCATATCCCTTTGATCTTTTTCTTGTAATGAGCTGATAATACTTAATTCGCTATTGATAATGCTCATCTGCTTCATTTCATCATCTAGGAACTCACGAATCAATGAACCGGATTGAGGGGCCCATGAACCATTTTCGATAATACCGCAAATGCGATTCTGTAGATTCAACATAGCCAAGTGTTCCAGGAATTCTTTCATGACAGGATAAATCTGTAAGTTATACGTTACACTGGCAAACACAATGTGTGAATACTTAAAGGCTTCGGAAACTAAATAAGAAACGTGTGTTTTTGAAACATCATAAACTCGAACATTGGTCATTCCTTTTTCCACAAGCTTTGTTGCAAGCACCTGTGCTGCCGATTCTGTATTTCCATACATGGAGGCATAGACAATCAAAACACCTTTTTCCTCTGGTTCGTATGTAGCCCATTTGATATATTTTCCTAAAATATACTGAATATCTTCCGGTTTTCTCCATACCGGTCCGTGTAATGGACAAATCACTTTGATATCTAAAGTTCCCGCCTTCTTTAACAGATGCATGACTTCCGGTCCATATTTCCCAACAATGTTAGTGAGATAGCGTCTTGCTTCATCGATCCAGTCACGATCAAAATTAACTTCGTCGGCAAACAACTTTCCATCTAAAGCTTTAAAGCTTCCAAAGGCATCAGCTGAAAATAGAACACCATTGCTGGTATCATAACTAACCATGGCTTCCGGCCAATGCACCATTTGGGCATCGACAAAGGCAATTGTATGCTTTCCAAAGCAGCGGCTGTCCCCTTCGGCTACCGTTTCGGTTCTTCCTTCTACATTAAAACCAAACTGATACATCATCATAATGGATTTTTCAGTAGAAATAACTTTGGCATTTGGATAGCGTAACAAAACTTCTTCCATGCTGGCAGCATGATCTGGTTCCATATGGTTAATGATCACATAATCCAAATCTCTACCGTTTAATACATGCTCCAAATTTTCCAAAAACTGACGGCAAATCGACCAGTCCACAGTATCAAATAAAACTGTTTTTTCATCTAATAAGACATAGGCGTTATAGGATACGCCATCCGGAATCGGATGAATGTTTTCAAACAATTCCAAACGATGGTCGCTTCCTCCAACCCAATATAAATCATCTACAATTTTTCTTACATTATACATATATGACTCCTACTCCTCTTCGATATAGCTTTCTTTTCCTTCGCCGCATTTTGGACAAATCCAATCTTCCGGAAGCTTGTTGAATGGTGTACCCGGATCAATACCACCTTCCGGATCTCCATAAGCCTGATCATATTCATGACCACAGCCCAAACATACGTAGCGCTTGTATTCCGGTGCGCTCTTCTTAAAGAACGGACGTCTCATTTTAACCATAGGTGGAGCCGGTTTCTTTTCTCCGGTATCCAGAGCTTTGGATAACAGTGGCAAGATGACTTCTACATCACCTACGATGCCATAATCGGCATTCTTAAAGATGTGCGCTTTTGGATCCGTATTGATCGCAACGATCGTTGTCGCATCCACAATACCCTTTAAATGCTGAGAAGCCCCGGAAATACCACAGGCGATATAAAGGTTGCCGTGGAATTTTTGACCGGACATACCTACATATCGTTCTAATGGCAGATAGCGAAGACTTTCGGCAACCGGACGGCTGGAGCCGATGGCAGCTCCTGCATTTTTCGCAAGGTCTTCAATCAATTTCATATTTTCTTTAGGTCCGATACCTTTACCGGCACTGACAACACGTTCGGCATCAACGATTGGTGTATCGATCGCTATACCTTGTGTAAAATCATATCCATCTTTCTTTAAAGCCGCTACCAGCTGATCGACTTGTTCCTGTGGTGTTCCTTCAAAGATCTTATTCTTTCTTACACCTGTAATACCTACATTGGCTTTTAGGGCTGCACGTGCTTTTTTCTTATCTTTTTTGCGAGGTAGAATGTGTGATGCGATAACGATGCGCTGGATCTCGTTAGTTCCTTCATAGATCGTAGTGATCTTGGCATCGCGATACATACGTTCTACATCCATACCTTTCAGATATCCGGTACCACCAAAAATCTGAACGGCATCATTCACGACTTCCAGGGCAATATCGGAAGCATACATTTTTGCCATAGCACTTTCTTTTCCATAAGGCTCATGCGCTTCTTTTAATTCGGCAGCACTATACACTAAGAATCTGGCACAGCGAATCTTGGTTGCCATATCGGCGATTTTAAAGGAAATGGCTTGTTGACTGGCGATAGGACGTCCAAACTGTACACGTTCCTTGGCATATTCAACAGCGGCTTCATAAGCTCCCTGGGCAATTCCTAATGCCTGGGCCGCAATACCGATACGACCACCATCTAATGTCATCATGGCAATCTTGAAGCCTTCGCCTTCTTTTCCCAGTAAATTTTCTTTCGGTACAAAAACATTATTAAATCGAAGCTCAGCTGTAGAAGAGGAACGGATACCTAATTTGTCATAATGATCCCCAAAGGTAAAACCATCCCATCCTTTTTCCACAATAAAGGCACTGATACCATGCGTTCCTTTATCTTTATCGGTTACCGCAAAGACAACATAGACATCGGCTTTCGGCGCATTGGTAATAAAGATCTTATTTCCATTTAAAATATAGCCATCCCCATTCCATTCGGCCGTAGTCTCTGTTCCGGAAGCATCACTACCGGCATTGGGTTCGGTCAATCCAAAGGCTGCCAGCTTTTCTCCTTTTGCCAACGGTACCAAATATTTCTTCTTTTGTTCCTCATTTCCAAAATGAGCGATCGGGAACGTTCCTAAGGATACATGCGCGGATAAAATAACGCCGGTTCCGCCATCCACTCGAGATAATTCCTCAACTGCGATCGCATAGCTCAAGACGTCTTTTCCGCCTCCGCCATACTCTGCGGGATAAGGAAGTCCCATAAATCCCATTTCACCAAATTTTCGAATCTGCTCTTCCGGAAATTCATTATTTTGATCTAAGCTGAAAGCTATGGGCTTAATTTCCGTTTCCGCAAATTCTCGAACAGCTTTACGAAGCTGTTCATGCTCTGAAGTTGTTGTAAAAAGCATAATTTCCTCCTTATTTACTATTTCTATTATGACACTTTTGTAAGCGATTTCAAATACTATGCCCATATTTTTTATTTTATCTATAGGTTTTTTGAACAAAAAGAAAAGTCGGATCCTTCCAGGCACTTAGTCCCGGGTAGTTTCCGACTTTAAACGATATTCAACATGTTGATAATGTACGCCATTTTCCATGATGTCATTTAAGATCTGTTTATGATACAGCGTTTTATCAAATTCAGGAAAGAACACATCAGCATTATAGCTTTGATTGATTTCCGTCAAAATCAAGCGATGACACAGGCTTAACATTTGTTTATAGATCGTGGCCCCACCAATCACAAAGATTTCTTCCTCTTTTGTTTGATAGGCATCCACAAATGCATCGATGGAAGAAAACACTTCCACTTCTTCCGGAAATTTAGCACCAGACTTCGAAATCACGATATGATGTCTTTTTGGTAACATGCCCGGTAAAGATTCAAAAGTCTTTCGCCCCATCACGATAGTATGCCCTTTTGTCTGTTCTTTGAAAAACTTTAAATCCTGGGGAAAATGCCAAATCAGTTGATTGTCTTTTCCCAACTCTCGATTTTTGCCAATGGCTGCGATTTCAGTTAATTTCATATTCTTCTCCTATTGTGCCAATGGGAAACAAATCTTTCCCATATGCTCATAGTTTTCTAAACGAATATCCTTGATATCCTTTGATGCATCAAAGGCATAGAAATCATCGATTTCCGGATTTAACCAGAGCGTAGGTGCTGGTAAGCTGCCTTTGGTTTCATAACGCTCGATCTGTTCCTTGATTCCATCAATCTGATTGACATAAATATGCGCATCTTTGATGGACCAGTCGATCGTTCCCGGCTTTAAGCCACATACCTGCGCCAGCATGCACAATAAAACCGCATATTGTGTCACATTAAAAGGAAGTCCCAGTGGTACATCACAACTTCTTTGATGCACCCAGGCATTCAGTACGCCATCGGTAATATCCCATTCACTGGACCAGACACAACTTGGCAATACCGCTGTATCTAAGTATTCATCCTGCCATAAAGACATCACGCGGCGACGATCATTCACATCGTTTTTCAAAGAATATAATAACCTATCCATCAAGCCCATTTTCTTAACGATATAACCGTAGGCTGTTCCAATGGTATGGGCTTGGGATGGATCAAAATGCTTTAACACGGCACCGGTCTTTTCATCACACCAGTCCCCGTTCTCGTTGATCTCCCATAAATCCCAGATATGCACATTTCTTTCCTGCAGCCAGCGAACATCGTTCGACTGTGCCTGATAGATCCACAACATTTCCAAGACAGCCTGACGAATGAACAACTGCTTTGTGGTCAAAATGGGAAACTCTTTTCCTACATCCAGTTGAAAGTGTGCACTGGGCACCTTGATCGTATCAATTCCTGTACGATTCTCAACTCTTTTACCATCAGTGATGATCTTTTCGCATAATTCACAATATATCGTATCCCACATTGCCATAAAACTGTCCCTCCATCTTTATTCTAGTTCATGTTTTGTAAAAATGCTTTATAGCCTTTATAGGCTTCATAGACGTCTGCTTTGGAGCTGACTTCAAAAGGTGAATGCATATTTAATACTGGTACACCGAAATCTACGACCTGCATACCATAATTAGCTAAGATATAGGCAATCGTTCCACCACCGCCTAAATCCACTTTTCCTAATTCGACATATTGGATCTTTACATGATTTTGATCCATGATGTTTCTTAAATGCGCCATGTATTCCGCATTGGCATCGTTGCTGCCGCTTTTTCCTCGCGCTCCTACATACTTCAACAACGCAACACCACAGCCTAAATATGCCTGATTGTTTGGTGAACTGGCTTCCGGATAGTTTGGATCGTGTGCGGCGGCTACATCACTTGACAACATCGTAGAATTCTGTAAGGTGCGTTTGAGTGTTCTTTCATCTTTGTATCCCATCGCATATAAGATCTCACGAACAAAGTTTTCAAAGAATTGAGAATGCATACCGGTTGCTCCCTGCGATCCCACTTCTTCTTTATCCACCAATAAGGTCACACTGGTTCGTTTGACGCTTTCACAATCTAATTGTGCCATAAGGGAAGTATAGGCACAAACACGATCATCCTGTCCATAACCGATCACCATACTGGAATCCAAGCCACAGCTTCTAGCCGGATCGGCCGGCACAAATTCCAATTCAGCACTGAAGAAGTCTTCTTCCTCAATACCATATTGATCTTTTAAGATTGCCAGACAATTTTTCTTAATGGCCTCTTTCTCTTCATCTGCTACCGGAATGTTGCCAAAAGTCACATTCAAGTTTTCTCCCGGAATCACATTGGATGCATTTTCTTTCATGCGCTCCTGGCTTAAATGGATCAACAGATCGCTGACCACGAATACCGGATCGTTTTCTTTGGTTCCGATGGAAATTTCTTTGGTCGTTCCATCTTTTAAACAGACTACACCCATCAATGCCAAAGGTACGGTTACCCACTGATACTTTTTAATGCCTCCATAGTAATGAAGATCTAATAAAGCCAACCCTCCATCTTCATATAATGGATTTGGCTTTACATCCAGTCTAGGTGAGTCCACATGAGCTCCTAAGATGTTCAATCCCTTTTCCAATGGATCGGTTCCGATATTCATTAAAGCCATAGACTTATTCATCATATTCACATATACTTTGTCACCCGGCTTTAGCTCTTTCTGGTTTTCAATGACATCCTGAATATCCTGATAGCCCTTTGCCTTGGCTAAGGCAATGGCCTCGGAAATAAACAATCGTTCGGTTTTTGCCTTAGAAATCATCTTCATATACTGCTCGTTAAAAGAAAAAACATTTTGTTTTTCATTTTCATCGTACTGCAGCCACGCGCTTTTCATTTACATTCCTCCAATCTTTGAAATAGTTTCTTTGAATATTCTACTTTCTCTTCCAATGTATTTTTGATTTCTACTTTCCCCGTTTTTTTATTCGATAAAAGCTGCTTTTGTCCCAGCAGATCCTTTAAGTGTGCTGCAGTTCCTTCATTGCCGTCCACGATTTGAACCAAATCAGGCAATAATTGACGCAACGTTTTTTTATAGAAGATGAAGTGTGTGCACCCTAGAACAATACTGTCTAAAGATTCACCCTGATCCTTTTGGATATAGAAGTTTAATGTATCCTTTACTTTTTTTGTATCACCTAATTGATCTTTTTCTACCAGTTCTACCAGATCGGGACAAGGGATACGATCAATCTGATGCTCTTGATCAAAGCGATGCATCAAATTGGCAAATTTTTCTTCTTTTAAGGTAAATGAAGTTGCCCAAACTGCGATCCGTTGTTTTTCACCTAAAGAACAGGCAACCTTTAAGGCCGGCTCCATACCAATGATATCGATTGGATACTTCTCTCGCAACAAAGGCACACATGCACTGGTTGCGGTATTACAGGCAATCACGATAGCCTTGCATCCTAATTCCATAAATGCATCACAAATTTTTAGGCAGCGTTCGGTAATCTCTTCCTTTGTCTTTATCCCATAAGGATTGTATTTTGAATCTCCTATATAGATCAAATCTTCACCCGGCATCATCTGGTGTATTGTATGTAGTACACTGATACCGCCTAAACCTGAATCAAAAATACCAATTGGACTTTCTGCTTGCATTTCAGATTCCTCCATGCGCAAAATTATACCATAAAATAAAAAGAACGCTGTATGAAAAGCATTCTATCTTCACTATATATAAGAAAAGAACTCCAATGAGATCCATCACCTTCTATTTTTTCTTTTTCTTTGGTATCTCTTGAAGTTCTTTTTCTTTTTCCATTGTCCTTTTACCTCTTCACCCTTTTTCTCAGGATGTCTTCTTTGTTTTACTATTTTTCTTTACCTCAAGGACCAATGGATTTTTCTATGTAACTTAGATCTTCTTTCTAAGTTATCATCCCTTTGTTCACTTGTAGTATAACACGCCAGCTTTCAAAGACAATATAACTGGAAAACTCTGTTAGTTTTCTGTCTAAATCGGAATAAAATCATTTAAGACTTACTTTCTTCCAGCTTTTCCTTCAGTTTATCAAACATCGCATCCGTCTTTTTTGTATCTTCCTGATTAAAGACCACATAGCCATCTTTTGTCTTAATAATGATTACAATGGTATTGTTTGAATAGGCATATAGATCATAATTTCCCAATGCATCGTTTCTAAATTTTCCTGAGGAAATTTTTGAATTGCCAACGCCAAATGACCGAGTTCCAAATGCGAAATCCTCTTTTTGCGCAATCGATTGAATATTTTTATATTCTACTGTTTTAGATGGTGTCAGTGTGGCAGACAAATGAATATCCTTCTCGTTTATTTCTATATTGATACTGCCCATAAACATCACAAAAGCACTGCATATCAAAACCACAATTGTAAACAGCGTTGAACCCTTCAACAGCGGTTTTGCCGCTTTCTTCGTTGAAGTTGATGTTTTTAAGAATCCCTGATAACTGGCATAACGATTCAATCCGATCTTTTGAACAAGAACGGCAATCAAGGCACCCATCACCAAAAGAGGCAGTGTAGATGGATACAAACCTGCTAATACAAAAGAACATCCCAGTATCAACATGCTGAGGCCGGTAATCTGTCTGGCACTGTTTACATCATATTCTTTTTCAAAATCTTCCATGGATCGATGGCGTAAAAATAAGAAGTCGGCTTTTTTAACGAAACAAAGACAGCCTAAAATCAAAAGGATACCACCAACGATAAAATAGAACATATCTAAAATCCTCCTAATTATATTTCATGGTTTGCCTTCATTATTTGATGGCACAACATGCTCATGATCACGATCATATAAATAATGGCAGCCGGCAGGATCCATCCAGTCGGCAATGGTTTTTGTAAATAAAGCTGCAAGTAATAATACACACCGCAAAACTGCATGAGGCCATTGATAGAATCAATACAACGCTTTAGGGCACGATTGATGATAGACGCATTATTTTCTGTGACCAATATTGCCCATTCATAACGAAAGAATCGAACAGGATCGCCGGATTTATATTGGGGATGATAGCGCCAACAACATAAATAGAAGATCGTAAACAAAATCAAGGGCCATCCACATTGCCATATATTTCCCTGATTACTTGCGGCTTCGACACCGATCAAATAAAACTGCACGGTTTCATTTGAATAACATAAAACCGAAGCGATAAATAATAAGAAACTGATTACCAAGAATCCTAAAGGAAACCACTGTCCCCAGTTTTTAGTCATACCTTTTCCTTCTTTCATCACTTCATGTAGAAACCAGCCAGCTTCATATCAGTATCAAAGCTGATTGTAAAGGTGACAGGTTGATTTGAATAAGTCACTAACACTTCACAAACGGCATAATCCCCCTGCAGCCGGGAATCAATCTCTGCACTATAGTAGCGAGATATCTCCTGAAAAGAACCGGCATGTAACGATTCCCAGTTTTCTTTTAATTCAGCCGTAGACAATGCTTCCTGCATCTTTGCATTCGATAAATCATAGATCGCATCAAAATCTGCGTTATTCATACTTTCAATGACTCTTTGTGCCTGTTGATAGACAACTTCTTCATCAAAATGTTGAGAATCCTTTAACGATATTTGTTGCGGCGCCAACAAATGAGTCAATACCACACCGATCACGATCACACCGACAACACCGGAAAGAATACCGATAATCAAACCTTTATGACTCTTTTTGGAAGGCAGGTCCATATTTTCACTGAGCTCTTGGGCCATTTCTTGGGCAGGTCCCCAACGTTTTAAAACCTCGTCCCAAGATTCACCGGCTTCAATGGCGACATCAATATCCGATAGTAAATCTTGTTGGATGCATTTCTTTTCCAAACGTGAAGCGTTTAAATGACGTGTAACTTGTCTAACATATTGTTCTTTATTCATCCTTTGAATCCTCCAATATCTTTGATACTTCCAAAGAAAAAACTGTCCATAAATCGATGAGTTCTTTTAATGTCTGTTTTCCTTTTTCTGTGATCTTATAAAACTTTTTTGGCACATCTTTTGAATCGGAATGATTCCAAAAACTTGTCAGACAGCCTTCATCTTCCAAACGATACAAAATAGGATAGAGCGTTCCTTCCTTTAAAAGAAACATCGAATTGCTGTAATCTTTGAGTGTCTGAATAATCTGGTAGCCATACATCGTTTGTTGATCTAAAAGCTTTAAGACCAGAATTTCTAAAACGCCTTTTTTTAACTGTCTTTCATATTTCGAATTCATGAAACCACCTATTTAGTATTACTAAATATGTAATAATACAAAAGACATTAAGAAGATATTAAAAAATTGACTTTTATTCCTTTTACACAGAAAAAAAACTGTATCCTCACCATACAGTGAGAATACAGTCATAAGCGACTAGGCTTCCGTTTCGTCGTAGACTTCTACCAGTTTTTTCATACGGCGATACTGGTGTAGCGCATAACGCTTGTTTTCTTCAAACAGTTTTTCGGCATGTTCCGGATTTGATTTTTTCAAAGAAGCATAACGAACTTCTCCCATTAAGAAATCATGGAACTTATCCATATCCGGCTCTTTACTGTCAATCACCAGCTTTTTGCCCTGCACCGATGGATTATAACGGAAATTGATCCAGTAACCACATTCGACCGCCAGCTTTTCTTCCGTCTGTGATTTGCCCATTCCATTTTTGATTCCATGCTCAATACATGGCGCATACGCAATGATCAAAGATGGTCCCGGATAGCTTTCAGCTTCCCGAATGGCCTTTAATGTCTGGTTAAAGTCAGCACCCATCGAAATTTGAGCAACATATACATTTCCATAACTCATGGCGATTGCTGCCAGGTCTTTTTTGTTTACGTTTTTTCCGGCAGCTGCAAACTTAGCCGTTGCCCCAATATTGGTTGCTTTGGAAGACTGCCCACCGGTATTGGAATACACTTCGGTATCAAAGACAAAGATATTGACATCTTCTCCGGAGGCTATCACATGATCCAATCCACCAAAGCCGATATCATAAGCCCATCCGTCACCGCCAAAGATCCATTGTGATTTTTTGGATAAAGAATCTTTGCCGCGTAATATTTCCTGCACATCCTCATTTTTATCTTTCAGTTTTTCTAGTGCAGAGATCAAATTGATCGTAGCTTTTCCATTCGCCGCTCCATCATGGAATGTTTCTAAATACGCTTTACCGGCTGCCTGAACATCCGCATCACTCTGTGTCGAAAGAACACTTTGTACTTTAGAAGCTAAGCGTTTACGTGTTGCCGATTGTGCCAGATACATACCATAACCAAATTCCGCATTATCTTCAAATAACGAGTTTGACCATGCCGGCCCCTGTCCTTTGGCATTTTTAGTATATGGCGTTGATGGTGCCGAATGTCCCCAAATGGATGAACAGCCGGTCGCATTGGCAATATACATACGATCTCCAAATAACTGGGTGATAAGTTTCGCATACGGCGTTTCTCCACAACCGGCACAGGCACCGGAGAACTCCAACAATGGTTGTTTGAACTGACTTCCGCGAAGTGTAGATTCCTTTACTTTCTCTAACACATTTTCTTTGATCGGTAGCTCTCTGGCATAATCAAAGAAAGCCTGGCGACCTTCATTTTTCGACATACTTTCCATTACAAGCGCTTTTTCACCGTTCTTGCCCGGACAGACATTGGCACAAGAGCTGCAGCCGGTACAATCCAATGCCGATACGGCAATCATGAATTTCATTTCCGGCACACCGTTTAAGTCAACAACTTCCATGCCTTTCGGTCCTCTTTCGGCCTCTTCTTTTGTAAGGGCAAACGGGCGAATGACCCCATGTGGACAGACAAAGGCACAGCGGTTACACTGAATACATTTATCTGGCTGCCAAATCGGCATATTGACCGCAATTCCACGTTTTTCGAACTGTGAAGTTCCTGCCGGAGCCGAACCATCGGCATATTCTAAAAAGGTGGAAACCGGCAAGAGATTTCCCTTCTGCGCATTGACTACCTTTTGGATCTTTTCGACATAATCTACCGTTTTGGCATCTCTTGTACCTTTTAGCTCATAAGTCTTAAACTCTTCATATTCCGCATCTTTCCAATGCTCCGGTACCTTCACTTCGACAAACTGTTTTGCTCCGGCATCAATACCGGCATAGTTCATCTGTACAATCGCATCCCCTTTTTTAGAGTATGCTTTTTTAGCGGCTTCTTTCATCAAAGAAATGGCTTTCTCTTCCGGAATGATACCGGTAATCGTAAAGAAGGCAGCCTGTAAGATCGTATTGATGCGTCCACCTAAGCCAATCTCATGACCGATACGTGTTCCATTGATCGTATAGAAATGAATATTATGGTTAGCAATATAGGCTTTAACCTGACCCGGTAAACGCTCTTCGAGATCTTTTTCATTCCATGGACAGTTTAACAAGAAGCTACCGCCATCCACCAAATCCTGAACAATATCAAATTTATTGATATAGGAAGGATTATGACAAGCGACAAAGTTGGCCTTTGTGACCATATACGGTGCTTTGATCGGATGTTTTCCAAAGCGAAGATGCGATACCGTGACGCCACCTGACTTTTTCGAATCATATTCAAAATAGGCCTGTGCAAACAGCTCTGTGTTATCCCCAATGATCTTAATAGAGTTCTTGTTGGCACCAACCGTTCCGTCGGATCCAAGTCCCCAGAATTTACAGCTGATGGTTCCTTCAGGAAGTACGTTAATTTCTTCCCCTCTGTCCAAAGAGAGATGTGTCACATCATCGATAATACCAACGGTAAATACCGATTTATTCGTATTATGGAACACACTGACAATGTCAGCCGGTGTCGTATCTTTGGATCCTAATCCATAACGTCCGGAGTGAATTTGAATGTGTTCAAACGGTGTGTTCTGCACGGCTGCCAATACATCCAAATACAATGGTTCTCCCAAAGATCCCGGTTCTTTGGTACGGCTTAATACGTTAATGTATTCAACGGTTTCCGGCAGGGCATTGACCATGGCTTTGGCATCAAACGGGCGATATAATCGCACCTTGACAAGACCGACTTTCTCACCTTTTTGATTCAAATAATCCACTGTTTCTTCAATCGTATCGCAAACTGATCCCATAGCCACGATGACGGATGTCGCATCCTTGGCACCATAGTAGTTGAATAATTTATAATTTGTACCAATCTTTTCATTGATTCGATCCATATATCCCTGCACGATCTCCGGCATCTTTTCATAATACGGATTGCTGGCTTCACGGTTTTGGAAGAAGATATCCGGTGTTTGTGAAGAACCTCTTGACTCCGGATGATTCGGATTTAAAGCTTTTTGACGGAAAGCCTCTAACGCCTCCATGTCCATCATCTCTTTTAGATCTTCATAATCCCAGACTTCGATTTTTTGAATCTCATGGGATGTACGAAAGCCATCAAAGAAATTAATAAATGGCAGACTTCCTTTTAAAGCTGCCAAATGGGCAACCGGTGTAAGATCCATCACTTCCTGTACGTTGGATGCCGCAAGCATGGCAGCTCCGGTCTGGCGACACGCATAAATATCAGAATGATCTCCGAAAATCGATAAGGCATGACTAGCCACCGCACGAGATGCGACATCAAAGACCGCCGGAAGCTGTTCACCGGCAATTTTATAAATATTGGGGATCATCAACAATAAACCTTGTGAGGCAGTATACGTAGTTGAAAGAGCACCGGCGCTCAATGATCCGTGCAGGGCACCGGCTGCACCGGCTTCTGACTGCATTTCCACCAGCTGCACTTCCTGACCGAAGATGTTCTTCTGGCCTTTGGCTGACCAGGCATCCGTGTGTTCGGCCATCGGTGTGGAAGGCGTAATCGGATAAATTGCAGCCACTTCTGTATAAGCATAGGAAACATAAGCCGCTGCCTGGTTTCCATCCATTGACTGTTGTTTTCTAACCATGATTTTCCTCCTTAAAAAACAGTTTTTCTGCTAAAACACTTTCATATGCTGCAGTTTCTTCTATTTAAATACTATAGAAAGAATATCTGCCAATCTAAACTCTGATTCGATCACATCACCTCTTGTTATACATATCCTACTAACATACTATGTATTTATTCTCATACTACCATACAACCCGAAAGATGAACAGAAATTCGCTTTCACATCTGTCTTTTGTACAAAAAAAAGCAGATGCTGACCTCTTTGACCATCACATCTGCTTTATACGTTTCAAAACTGTTTTGTCTTTTAGAGTTTTCCAACCAGATCGATACCCGGCTTTAAGGTATCGGCTCCCGGTTTCCAGTTGGCCGGACACACTTCTCCATGTTCAGCCGCAAATTTGGCAGCCTGTACTTTACGAAGCAGTTCTTTAGCGCTTCGTCCGATTCCGTTATCATGGATCTCATACGCCTTGATCACACCTTCCGGATCGATCACAAAACTTCCGCGCAAAGCTAATCCTTCTTCTTCAATCATGACACCAAAATCTCTGGCCAGTTTTCCTGTTGGATCTCCTAACATCGGATATTCGACTTTAGAAATTCGGTCACTGGCATCATGCCATGCCTTATGAACAAAGTGTGTATCACAAGAAACCGAATACACTTCACATCCTTCTTTTTTGAATTCTTCATACGTATTCTGCAGATCTTCCAACTCCGTTGGACACACAAACGTAAAATCAGCAGGATAGAAGACAACCACCGACCAGTGGCCTAAAAGATCTTTATCCGTAACCGTGATGAAGCGCTCATTCTGATACGCTTCTACACGAAACTCTGAAACATTTTTTCCTATTAATGACATAGTTTTTACCTCCTAAGTAAGTACATTCTAACTTAAGAGTTAGCTATGTGCAACTCAAACGCTCTCTGCTTTATTCCTGCTTGAAATGACGCTTTGATTCGTCAATATCCAAGCCTAACGTACCACCTGGATTCATCAGATTCTCCGGATCAAAATATTGTTTTAAAGCCTTGATAATACCATATTCTTTATCCCCAATCTGACTTTGAAGCCATGGGCCGAACATCTTGCCGATTCCATGATGATGACTCATGGTCGCTCCGGCATTTAAGATCGCATCTAAGATGCTGGAATGATATCTTCTAAACTCTTCTTTATCGCTCATGCGCGTAATAAAGATGAAATACAAATTTGCTCCCTGTGGATAACAATGTGACATATGGGTTGTGACTACCGTATTCGGTAATTTATGACAGACTTCACGGACATCACGATGAACCTGTGCCATATTACTCCATTTCACCGTACATTCCAAAGTATCTGTAATGATGCCAAAGTCCATCATCGTATCACGCAAATACGGATCATTAAATCGTCCCTTCTCCCAGTTCTTTGTGACATATCCGGTTAGACTTAGACCGCCAAATTTCTTGGAAATCTCTTTAATCTTATGAGCAACATTGGCACTGTATCCTTTTTCACCATCTGTAAAGCCTAAAAACAGACAGCGTTCATTCTCTTTGAAGCCTTTCATCTCCAGTAAGTTTTGCAGAGGTGTATCATCGACATTATAAAGCTTCAACATCAAAGATGTCTCTTCCGCATCTGATAAGCGGAATACGCTCGACTTCCCGGCTTCACACTGCATCATCTCTCGGGCCGCATTCATGGCTGTATTCCAATCTTTGAACATATAGGAGAATCGCTTTCTGTTTTCCGGCATATAGCGGAATATTTTTAAAGTCACTTCGGTCAATACACCAAAGGCGCCTTCGCTACCCATCATGATCTGATTCAGATTTGGACCCGTAGCTTCCTGTGGATAGGTGGAAGTATGAATCACACCGATCGGGGTAGCATATTTTTGTCCCATTACGAGATCGGTAATACAGCCATAATACGTACTGTTTTGTCCGGCACCACGGGTCACGACCCATCCGCCGACACTGCTGTATTCAAACGACTGTGGGAAATGGCCGCACGTATAGGCACGCTTGGCTCCAAATTGTTTTACGGCATCATTCAACAAGCTTTCCAGCCTAGGTCCACTCATACCAGATTGCACCGTGATGGTCTGGTCCACTTCATTAAATTCAATGACATGTTGAAAGTTTCTTCGCATATCCAAAGAAATCCCGCCTTTGGTCGGTTCTACACCCATAGTTACACTACTTCCGCCGCCATAGACATAAAGTGGAATCTTATGGCGTACGGAAAAATCCACAACAGCTTCTACTTCTCTGGAAGTGGATGGATATACAACGACATCCGGCAAACTGTCTACCTGTTTTTCACGAAGTCTTAACGTATCGTATGCCGTTTTTCCATAGGCCACGCTTAAACGATCATAATCATCAATGCTCACATGGTCTTTGCCGCAAATTTCAATCAGTTCCTCAATCAATGCAGGGTCCAACTGACTCTTTGGCAAATCTTTGACTTCGTCTTCTCCCAGATTCAAGGCATATTGGCGGAAATCCGCATCGGTCATCTTAAAAATATCTTTCATCGTCTTATACAACGATTCTTTTGGATATTTCACAAATTCTGGATCACCCCAGCGAAAAATGGATCGATAGGAGCGCTTCGGCGCTGCCTCTTTTACCCAGTTCGGTTCAAAATCTTTATATGGTTTCATGTCTATCTTTCCCTTCTTTTTATCAAATTTGATAATTTACGATATAACGGCACCAAGGATGGATAAATCTTTCGATAAATTTGGGTATACAAATCGTGATAAATACGATGATTTTCCATGTCGGGAGTAAAGCTGTCCTTGATATGAACCATAGAAGAAATTGCTTCCTGGTAGCTTTGAAAAAACCCTAGCTTGGTAAAGCCGGCAATACTGGCCCCTATTCCGGTCGCTTCATGTGTCTGAATGCGAATGACCTTCACACCGAAAATATCCGCTGTGATTTGACAGATTTCATCCGATTGTGATCCACCGCCGGATACAAAGACTTCTTCAATCGGTACTCCGGTTCGCTCCTGCATATGGATCATACCATCATAAAGCGCATAGCCAATTCCTTCAATAATGGCACGATACAAGTGAATTCTTGTATGTGCATCATGAAAACCAATCATACTTCCCTTGGCATCGGGATTGATTACACCAGGTGTCCAAAAAGGTTGGAGGATCAATCCTTCACTGCCACAGGGTATATTTTTTAATTGTTCATTTAATAAGTCTTCCGGTGCAATTCCCATTTCCTGGGCCAGCTGCACCTCCTTGGCCGCAAACTCTTTTTTAAACCACGAGATCAGCCAATACCCTCTAAAGATTTCAATTTCCGGATTGTAGTAACCATCCAGTACAGATGGATAGGAAGGCAAAAACTTTTCCGGTGTGACATATTTATTGAGAGTGAATTGAATGGTAGCCGTTGTTCCAAACGAAAGAGAAGCCTGATAAGGATGAATAGCTGAAACACCTAACGTTTCACACCCCTTATCACTTCCGGTTGCCACCAATGGCAATCCCTCGGGAATTCCTGTTTCTAAGCTTGCCTGCTCGGTAATCGTACCCAAAACACTTTCTGTGACCAAATCGACCAGCTTTTCTCTTGGGATATCGCACATATAACGCTTGATATCTCTATCCTTCTGCCACGTCTGTCGTTTATAATCAAATGGAAGATGTCCGATCATATTACTGGCTGTATCAACCAAATTACCGGTCAATAGATAATGAAGAAAGGTTGGTAAAAAGACAACTTTGTCACATCGTGCATAGCTGTCCTTTTCGTTTTCGATGAGCCAGTTAATATGAGAGGCACAGTATTGCTGCTCCAAAATCTTGCGCATGTGAACCACAGAGCTTGCCTTTAATACCCATCCCGGAATACGTGAAGTATCATCGGCCAGCCGATGATCCAGCCATAAGATGGCATCACGAATCGGCTTTTTATTTTCATCTAAAAGAATGATCGTATCCCGGATACAGGCTAAAGTCACTCCTGCACAATCCTGAAGACAATGTGTATCTTGTTTATAGAGCTGATCCATTAAAATCCGCATGGTCCTGTAATACATCATCGGATCGACATCAGCGTATCCCGGCTGGATACTGACATAAGGCTTTGGATATTTATATTGCGCATAATATAAGATTTCCCCCTGTCGATTGACAACCATGGCTCGCATGCTTTGCGTACCTAAATCAAAGGTCAATATCGTAGGATCTGCCATAGTCTTATCCATTCCTGAATGATGTAGTCAAAATAACATCCACACCCAGATCACAGACATTTTGAATGACCGGTTGTCCGACATCCAGGTCATGATCCAACACAACACTCTGAATCTGGTCCATCACATCGAAAATTTTGGATTTAGGAATCTCCTGACTGACTTTAACACTGACAACCGGCTGTACGGAAGATGTGGTTTTTACAGTGGATGAAATGGTCCGCATAGGACAAGTCATCTCCGCCCTGGCAAACGCTTCTCCCCTGGGGCACAAATTACCCGTCACTTTAATTTCTTCTTTGGATGAATCAATTTTTAAGTGACATCCATTGGGACATACAATGCAAATCATCTCTTTCATAGTAACTCCTCCATTTTTACAGAAATCTTTTTAGCCCCTTTAAAAAGATCTTGTTTCAACTCTAAAAATTCCATTTCCGGTGGTTTCACATGATGGAATACCTTGGTATAGACTATCTGATCATTCACAATCAAAGAAAACTTTGCCTTTTTCATTTCCCGATTCACTCTAAAATAACAAGCAATCGGATCCTCTTGCAAAGGATAACGAATCCTTTGCGGAATGAAGTATCCAAAATTCCCCTCTACCTGAATCGGCTGATCATAATGTTTTTTATTTTCATACTGTGCTGCATAAGTACCGGCTTTTTCCGCACAATACGAAACATGATCCACCAGATCATTGACATGCAGTGCATTCCCACAGATAAAACAACCTTCTTTTTCTGTCATGAAGTATTGATCTACAAAAGGGCCTTTGGTTTTTGGATCCAAAGAAATCGATAACGATTCTGCCAATTCATTTTCCGGAATCAAGCCAACAGAAAGAATCAAGGCATCGCAATCGACGCGAAAAGACGTTCCCGGAATCGGATGCATGTTTTCATCCACCTTTGAAATTTCAACACCTTCCAATCTGGAATCTCCGTACACTTTTGTCACGGTGTGGGAAAGATGCAATGGAATATTGTAATCTTCCAGACATTGCAGCAAGTTTCTTGTCAAACCGCTGGGAGTCGGCTTTGCTTCATAGACTCCCAATACCTGGGCACCTTCCAGACTCAACCGCCTTGCCATGATCAGTCCGATATCACCACTTCCTAAAATTACACATCGCCTGGTTGGCAACATACCTAGAATATTCATAAAATATTGTGCGCTGCCGGCTGTATAAACCCCCGATGGCCGCTGTCCGTGAATGAAGACCTGACGACTTGTTCTTTCACGGCAGCCGGTAGAAAGTACAAGACTTTTACAGCTATAGCGCGCAACACCATCGGCATTGACAACATCCAGACAATAGCCTTCCTTTTCTTTGGCAATATGAAGCACGGTTGTCGATAAAAGAACATCAATGGATAAGGCGTCCAATTCATCGATGAATCGCTTCGCATATTCCGGACCTGTTAAACGTTCCTTAAAACGATCCAGACCAAACCCATCATGAATACATTGTTTTAAGATACCTCCCAACTTAGATTCTCTTTCAATCAAAAGGACACTGACACCTTGTTTATGAGCACTGATTGCAGCGGCAAGCCCTGCCGGCCCTCCACCAATCACAATAGTATGTACGTGTTTCAATGGGATGCGCCTCCTTTTTTACTCTTATAAACCAGATTCGAGCCATCAGTCGATTTTATCACTTCTTCCAAAGGAATCTGATATTCATCACTGATCATTTTTGCGACAAGGGGAGCGCAAAAGCCACCCTGACAACGCCCCATACCCGGTCTGCATCTTCTTTTTACGGCATCCAGAGTGTGAACCTTTAAAGGCGATCGTAAAGCATCCAAAATTTCCCCTTTACTGATTTCTTCACAGCGACAGACCATAATACCATAATCCGGATTTTTCCCGACCAGATCATTGCGTTCCTGCAGTGACATGGTTCTAAGCATAGGGATTCCTTTCCGAATCGGATCAAACGCTTTATTCTCTTTTACTTCCTGATAGATACGTAATCGTTCTACCACGGCATGACTAACATCCACGGCAACGGCCGGTGCCGTAGTAAGACCCGGTGCAATTCCCATTTCCTGGGCCAGCTGCACCTCCTTGGCCGCAAA
>OLSE01000206.1_pt1 | contig 84365 bp, 69 predicted proteins | sample 1673191 | NCBI WGS metagenome assembly OLSE01 (sample SAMEA3136764, study PRJEB25190) | human gut metagenome | biome: human gut; feature: human-associated habitat; material: faeces | place: Austria | collected 2013
TTATCCTACATCAGGGGGGATTTTGTCTATTGTCCTGTTTTACTGGTTCTGTTCAGAAACGCGAGTAGGAGCTTTGTTTTGCTGAATTTACTTTAAATTACTCTTTGGAGATGTCGGTGCCGAAGTATTTTTCGGAGAGAGCGGTAAGGGTGCCGTCCTCACTCATTTCCTTCAGCGCGTCGTTAACGGCTGCGAGCAGCGTTGCGGTGTCGTCGCCCTTACGGATCGGAATGGCAACCTTTTCGACTTCATCGGAGAACGTAGCAATCTTGATGTTCGCTTCCGGGTGCTCCTTTACGTAGTCTGCGAATACGACTTCTGCATTCAGCGTGGCATCGATACGGCCGGAGAGCAGAAGCTCGATGGTCTGGTTGAGGTCGTCCACGCCCGTGACCGTTGCGCCGTGGGCTTCTGCCTGCGTTGCATAGGTGCTGGAAATGGTGTTGGCGGTCGTTTTGCCCTCGAGATCTTCCATGGAGTTGATCTCATCGTAACCGTCGCGCACGATAACAGCGGTGCGGTTATATGCATACGGGGTAGAGAAGTTGTACTTTTCCGCGCGCTCTTCGGTGACGCCTACGCCGTTGACCATGATGTCATAACGACCGTCATCAAGACCGGCAAGCAGGCCGTCCCACTCGCCCTCGACAAAGTTGACCTCTACGCCGAGCTTTTCTGCGATGTTCTGCGCAACTTCTACGTCATAGCCGACAAGGTTATCATCGGCATCGTGGTATGTCCACGGCGCCCAAGTGCCTTCCATCGCGACCGTGATGGTGCCCTTTTCCTTGATCTGCGCGAGCAGGTCGTTTCCTTCCGCTGCGGAAGACTCGCTTTCTGCTTCGCTCGATGCAGAGGAAGCATCGCTGCTGCTTGCCGCACCGGACGTTGTGCCGCCCGAGGTGCAACCCGTAAGCACGACTGCCGTGAGCATCAGCACAGCCATAAGTAAAGAAAGTGTTCTTTTCATGTTCTCTTACTCCTTTGCTTAAGTAGGATAAATATGGATAACGGACTGACAAAAATCAATCCATGTCTCCCTGAATGGTGCGCAGGAACGCTTTTGTGCGTTCCTCCTTCGGGTTCTCGAAAAATTCTTTCGAGGAGCCTTGCTCGACGATAATGCCGTCTTCCATGAAGATGACCTTGTTTGAGACCGTGCGGGCAAAGCCCATTTCATGTGTGACAACGAGCATCGTCATGCCCTCATTTGCGAGGTCGCGCATGACGGAAAGCACTTCGCCGGTGAGCTCCGGGTCAAGCGCGCTCGTCGGCTCGTCGAAGAAGATAATCTCCGGGTTTGTCGCAATGGCGCGGGCAATGGCAACACGCTGCTGCTGGCCGCCGGAAAGCTGCGAGGGGTAATAATCGTAACGGTCGGAAAGACCGACCTTGTCGAGCGCTTTTTTGCCGATCTCAACGGCTTCCGCCTTGTGCATTTTGCGGGCGACGATGAGACCCTCTGTGACGTTTTGCAGCGCTGTTTTGTTTAAAAACAGATTGTAGTTTTGGAACACGAACGCCGTTTTGCGGCGCAGGCGCGCAATCTCTTTTTTGGTGATCTTATCGAATTCGAATTTTTCGTTATCAAAAATCAAGGTGCCGCTGTCGGCTTTTTCGAGGAAGTTTATGCAGCGCAGGAGGGTTGTTTTACCGGAGCCGGACGGGCCGATGATGGCGACCACATCGCCCTGCTCCACATCGAGATCGACGCCGCGCAGCACATGCAGCTCGCCGAAGGATTTTTTAATGTCCAGAATTTGCAGCATAACTCAGCCCTCCTTGTGTCCGTAAGACGCGAGCTTCTTTTCGCCAAAGCGCTGCACCCAAGTGAGCACCGTGGAGAAAATGAGGTAGATAAGGCCGACCTCAAGGTATAAAAGCAGCGGCTCATACGTGCGCGCCACGATGCGCTGTGTGACCATGAACATTTCCGTTACGGTGATGTTCGCCGCAAGGGAGGTGTCCTTGACCATGGAGATGAGTGAGTTGGAAAGCGGCGGGAACGCCGTGCGCATGGCCTGCGGCAGCACGATGCGGAAAATGGTCTGGAGGTAGGTAAGCCCCACGCACTGACCGGCTTCAAGCTGACCCTTCGGCACGGATTCAAGCGCAGCGCGGATGGTCTCGGCACAATACGCGCCCTCATTTAGGGAGAACACGATAACTGCCGCCGGAAACGGATCGAGCAAAACGCCGACGCGGGAAAGGCCGAAGAACACAACGAACAACTGCACAAGCAGCGGTGTGCCGCGGAAGATCCAAATGTAAAAACGCGCAATCTGCTTTAAAACCTTCACGTTTGCGAACTGCACCAGCGCCATAATGACCGCGATAATGAGTGCAAAGGTGAACGAAATGACCGTAAGCGGAATGGTGACCGTCAGGCCGGGGATGAGAATTTTCGGAAAGGAGTCTATAAAGAGCTCCCATAAACGTCCGCTGAACATAGCTTTTGTTCTTCCCTCTTTCTGAAAACGAATATCAATACAAATATACGCCCTGTACTTTACTTGAAGTTTAGTATACCCGTGATGGGTTAAAATGTCAAATACTTATAATGGATTGAACCACATGCTTTTCGGGCATAGTATACCTTTTTCGTATGGTTTCAAATGCAACTGAAAAAAACAAATCTCCCAAACGGCGAGCAAAGCGACCGTCAGAAAGGCACACATGCAAAAAGGGACAGCACAGAACTGTCCCTTTTCGAGTATTCAACTTTTGAATTTAAATCGGTTTAAAACTCACACCGTGTAAAAACGGAACCACTTTAAGGACGTCTGCTTTGTGAAGACGATGCGCAGCTCGGTGAGTCCGGCTTCGGCGGTGACATCGCACGTAAACGATATGAACTTTGTGAGGCTTCCGGTGCCTGTGCCGCCCGCTTTGCCGAGAACTTTTCCGGTCTTGTTATCCGCAAGGAGAATCTCCACATCGCCGGAGGGCGCGCTCATGGCGCACTCGAACGCGTTGCAGCCGGTGAGATCCATGTTCTTATATACGAGGAAGCTGCGGAAATCCTTCGCTTCCACATACGTTTCGCCGTCGCGCTTATCCGTGAGGAACGTGACGCCGCTGTAATCATCGGCATCGATGGCTTCCTGCTTGAAGAAGCCCGGTCGACCCGGGAACGCTTCGCCTGCAATCTCCACGTCGGCGGCAAGGCGGATGTCGTCGCTCGCCGCGCCGACTTCCATTTTATACACGCCGCTTTCGACCGTGTAGATCTTTCTGCCGTTGCACCAAACGGCAAGGTCGTCGATCTTGAAGTTCAGCGTAACGGTGACGGTCTCGCCCGCCTTGATGTGCACGCGCTTGAAGGCTTTGAGTGCATGGATGGGACGCACACGCAGGGAGCCCGGCAGGCTCATGTAAAGCTGCACCACTTCGTCGCCGTCAAGAGCGCCGGTGTTCTGCACGTTTACAGTCGCGATGACTTCGCCGTTTTCCTGCTTAACGGTCAGATTGCTGTATGCAAAAGTCGTATAGCTGAGGCCGTAGCCGAACGCGTAGAGCGGCTTGCCCCTAAAATAGAGGTACGTCACATGGTTTTTCGCGATGTCGTAATCGTCAAGCGCGGGGAGATCACGAACAGAACGATACCACGTAGTCGGGGTGCGGCCGGCGGGATTGTTTTCGCCGAAGACGGTCGCGGCAGCAACATGGCCGAGGCACGGGCCGAGGTGCGTAGAGCACAGCACGGCTTTGGCGGTGTCCTTCTCCTTGTTGATGGCGAACGGATAGCCCGTGACGAGGTACAGTAAGGTACTCTCGTTTGCGGCCGCTGCGGCGTTCAGGAGCGCGGTCTGGGCTTTCGGCAGGCGGATATCCGGACGGTCATACTCCTCGCGCGCGTTGATGAGCGGCTGGTTACCCGCGCAGACGATGACGTGGTCGGCGCGTTGCGCGAGCTCTGCTACACGCTCTGCGCCGGAGGAAACGACTTCCAGTGTAAACTGCTTGCAGGGGCAGTCACCGGAGCCGGCCTTTGCAACGAGCTTATTTTCGTCGTTTACGGCCACAGCGCGGTGCTGCCAGGTATCGAGGTACAAAACGCCGTCTTCTTCCTTAGCATACAGCAGTTCTTTCACGAACCAGCCGAACACCACGTCTGCCGTACAATTCATGCCGGGGTCGATGGTGACGGCGTTTTCGTCCTGCGGGGTCTCGTCGAAGAAATTTTTGTCCTCGGTGAGATACTTGCCGGTGCGCACGCTGCGCAGCGTCCATGCGCCGAAGTCCCAATCCGCGCGCTCAAAGAGGTCGGCGGTGTTCTCGTCGGCATCGGCATATACCGCGCCGTTTTCGGCGATGCGCAGGTACTTGCCGGTTTTTTCGGAGCGGATACGCACGCGGTCAAAGCCTTCATCGAACAGTACGCGGTCTTCGCCGAGCTTTTCTCTGAAGCCCTTGACGACCGGCGTTTGGTTCGGTGCATAGCCGCAGTACCAGCAGGTGTAGTTCTCATTTGCGAGCGGGCCCACGACCGCGACGGTGCACTTGCCGTCGTCGGTTAAAGGCAGCATACCACGGTTTTCAAGCAGGATGACGGACTCCTTTGCCGCTTTTACGGCGAGCGCCTTGTGCACGGGGCTTGCGAGCTTTGCGGGGTCAATGTGCGCATAGGGGTGGTCTTCATCGAAATCGCCGAGCTTAAAGCGCAGCAATAACGTGGAATACACGGCTTTATCAAGGTTTTCTTCGGTGAGGTAGCCTTTTTCGAGCGCTTCGCGCACGGCAGGGTCAACCATGGAGCGGCTGTCGAGCATCATATCCGCGCCGACGCCGAGGATGTCGCCCATAGACTGCGCGTGGTTTTCATACGTGCGGTGCGCGGCGACGTTCTGGCCGAAATCGCCGCCGTCGCTGACAGCAAACGTCATGCCCCACTCTTTTTTACAGATTTCCGAAACGTCCGGGTTATTGACGCCCTCTACGCCGTTGATGCAGTTGTACGCCGTCATAAGGCCCGGCGCGCGGCCTTCGCGCACGGCGGGCTCAAACGCTTTTAAGTAATACTCGTGCTTTAAGCGCGGGGTGATGTTCGCGTTCGTCGTCTGGCGTTCGTTTTCGTAGTTGTTGGCGTAGAAATGCTTGAGCAAAGGCGCGGTCTTCAAATACTTCTCGTCCTTGCCCGTAAGGCCGCGGCAGTAGGCGGCGCTCATTTTACCCGTAAGGCACGGGTCTTCGCCATAGGCTTCTTCGTTTCTGCCCCAGCGCGGGTCGCGCTCCATATCGATGGTGGGTCCGAAAAGCTCCAGAGAGGACGGTCTTTCTTCCATATCGTGCGTGATGCGCGTTTCGTCGCCTGCCATGTCGCCAAGCTGCTCCATGAGGGCATCGTCGAACATGGCCGCCATGCCCCACGGCTGCGGCAGAATGGTGGTCTCGCGCTTCTGGTCGCGGTTTACGACGCCGCGCGCGATCTCGGTGCCGATGTGCGTCTTTTTAATGCCGAGGCGCGGAATATCATCGAGCTGCGACGTGATCATGCCGACCTTTTCTTCGCGCGTTAAGCGGGAGAGCAGGTCTTTTGCGCGCTCTTCAAACGGCAGGGTGTTATCTTGAAAACGGTATTTCATGCGAAACTCCTTTCAAAACTCGTTATTTTATGGAAAGCATGCCGCACAAAGCGGGGCTCTATGCGGCAGCATTTCAGTACGTATCAGAACCAGGAATCCGTATAGCTGGCTTTTTTCGTTTCTTCGCTCGGGGCGGGTGCGGCAACGTGCAGCACAGGCGTTTCCGTGCAGTTTTCCACACGGAGCGTCTTCGGCTCGTTCGGGTAGAGCGTAACGTAGTTATCATCGTAATGCACACGGTCGTCGCTCGTCATGAGGTACGCAAACGGCGTGTACACGCTCGCGCGGATCGTCACGAGCAGATCGTTGCCGTCCTGCTCCACCTTTTCAATCTTCGCGTCGCTTTCCGGGAAGACGTAATCGCGGTAATACGCACGCAGGCTGTCGGCGGTGTCAAAGCCCTCGGCACTTGCAAAGAAGAAGCCGCGCTTCAAATCATTGCAGACGGAAATGTGGAACTGCTGCATGGAGTGCGGAGCGACCTTGAGCGTCTTTGTGCAGAGACTGTCGGTCTCGCCGGTAAAGGTCATGTAGCCGCAGTGAATATCCGCCGTGAACGCTTCGGGCGTTTCGTTGATGACAGTCACTTCTGCACCGCCCTCACACGCGCGGATGATGAGCTTTTTCGTTGCAAACGCGCGCTTTAAGAAATAGAACGAGATCTTTCTCGTCAGGTAATAATCGATGATCGTCCAGCCTGTCTCCGGCCAGCAATCGTTGTACATCCAGATGAGGTCGCCTGCGCCGTACGGCTTGCGGCGCATGGCTTCGGCAAGCTCGGCGTACAGAAGGCCCTGCATGATGCCGCTGTACAGCAGATAGCCGTGTTCATCGAGGGTTTTGAACTCCGTCAAATGGCGGTCAATCGCGCCATCGATGTTGCTGCGCTTGCGGTCAAACTCGCCGTGGTGCTTCCAGATGGGGTTATCGAAGCGCATTTCGGTGCCATCGAGGTAACGGCGAACGGTGCTTTCCATCTGTGCGCCGAAGAAGCCGTATTCACTGGAGAAGCGCGCCGGGATGCGGTCGAACGCCTCAAGCTCATAGACAAACTTGAACTTCGTTTTCGGGTGACGGCCGAAGAACGACCATGCATGTACGTCGCCCTGTTCGCTCTCGTTGGCGCGGTCGCCGAAGTACGGCGAGGACGGCATATACGGAACGAGCGGGCTGTTGCGGTGCACGGCACGCGGCTGAATATAGTTGAATATTTTCTCGCCGTAGAAGCGCTCCGGCTTGATGGGCGCCGGGAACCAATCAGTGTAGGATTCCGCAATCTCGTTGTTGCCCGTCCAGATGGCCATGCAGGGATAATGTGCAAGGCGCTTTGTCTGGTACTCGGCTTCGCGCTCCGCCTCAAAGAGGAAATCGTTTTTGTGGTCGGGGTAGAACGCGCAGGCGTACATAAAGTCGTGCATCAGCAAAATGCCGTACTCCGAGCAATATTCATAGAAGCAGTCCGGCTCATACGTGCCGCCGCCCCACATGCGGAACATGGTGAAGTGCGCCGCCGCGCCCTCGCGCACGAGGGTCTCGTAGCTTTCCTTCGGGGTGCGCAGATAAAGGGAGTCCGTCGGCACCCAGTTGCCGCCCTTGCAGAAGATGCGCACGCCGTTCACCTTAAAGAAGAAGTTGCGGCTGCCGTCTTCGAGCTTAGAGGTATCGAGCTCCAAGGTACGGATGCCGATCTTCTTCGGCTGCATCTCATGCAGGATGCCCTTTGTGACGCAGCAGGCTTTAAAGGTATAGAGGTTCTGCGCACCGTAGCCGTTCGGCCACCAGAGCTTCGCGTTTTTGATTGTGACGCGTTCCTCGGCGAAGTTCACGCCGCCGACGAGCATGAGCGTCTTTTGGCCGGTGTAAACGGTTTTGCCCTCAAATTCGAGCGTATAGGTAAGCTCACACTCGGCGCTTGAGACCATGTCGGATTTTTCGATTTCGAAGTGGAACTCCACTTCGGCGTCATCACCGTCGAGCTTTAACGTATCGACGCGGGACGCGATGACCTGCGCACCGCTGAACGCTTCAATCTCGATGGAGCGGCCGATGCCGCAGGTGGGCACGGGCTGGCACCAGTCCCAGCCGTAGGTAAACTGCGGCTTGCGGGTGTAGACACGCTGGTCACAGATGGCGTTTTCACTTGCGCAGTAGAACGAAACGGCGTCGCGCGGATAGTGCAGCTCCATGCCGGAGGTGAGGCGAATGACGAGCTGGTTTTTGCCGACATGCAAAAAGCGCTTGATGTCTTCGCTGAACGCGCAGAACGCGTTTTCGTGGTGCGCGGCGGGCATGCCGTTTACGATGATATCTGCATTGAAATCGAGCATTTCAATGTTGAGGCGCACGATGTCTTCGTTCAGCATCTCCTCTGTGACGTCAAAATCGCGGACGAGCCACCAGGAAAGATCCTTGATCCACTGGTTTTTCTTTGTGTTTTCCTTCAAAAAAGGTTCTTCTACGATGCCGTTTTCGATGAGGGCGGTGGTGACGTCGCCCGGCACGGTCATGGGGATAAAGCCGTATTTAGAAGGGAACGCATGATTCGCTTTATCCGTCATCACGTGAAAATGCGGGTTCGGGTCTTTTAAGAACTCTGCCTGTTCTTCTTCGGAAAGGTCTTCAAGCTTTAAGAACGCCGGCAGCGTTGCGGGCACGGGGGCTGCGTCCATTTTACGCAGCACTTCGTTATAGCGCTCTGCCGTAACGTCCATAAATTCGCCGCGCAGCTTCCACGCGCCGGCAAGAGACAGTTTGCTCATTTTTTTACAACTCCTTCGGGGGATTTGCATAGGCGTATATTTGCCTTTCTTTGCATTGTAGCCGATGCAAAGCGAGAATTCAATAGCTTTTTGCAAATTTCATATAGAGAAAAAAACACACATTTTCTTGCAAACATGCACAGTTTTTTCACAGCCTATTTTTGCATAAGAAACAAAATGGGAGAAGCCCGAAAGCTTCCCCCATCTGTATACATTTTAATCGAGATCAGATCAATCGATTACGCTTCGCCGTGAGCAGCAAGGTACTCTTCCATCTGAGCGCTGAGCGTTGCATAGTCCTCGTTTGCTTCAGCAAGAACGTCCTCGAGGCCGAGGCTGTTCAGCGTTGCAACATAGTTGTCCCAATCGTCGATGGATTCCTGACCGGCGATGACACCCCAGAGGTACTGATCCTTCTCAGCCTCGATGTCAGCGCTGCACTCGGTCCAGGACTCGAAGGAAGCCGGATCCTTCCACTCAACGAGGTGAGCAGCAGCATAGCGGCTGTTTTCGCCGGACTTTTTGAACAGAGCGGTAGTCTCCGGAGTATTGGAGATGTTGCACTCGTCCTTACGGTTCATGAGGTTATCGAACAGCTTGAGGCCGATATTCTTAGAGGTGTTCTCCTCGGAGTCCGGGCCAACGATAGCGACATACTGGCCGTTCTCGTCGTACTTGTAATCGGTGCCTTCGATACCGAAGCGGCGTGCGATGTAGTTATCGGAATCGCACATGTCGTCCCAAGTTGCATACAGTCTTTCCGGATCGGAAGCTGTGTTGGTGATTGCGAAATATGCCCAAGCAGCGCTTGTAGCCGGGTCTTCCTGCGGGTTGCCGTTGGAGCCCTTGACCATGTCGATCGGTACCCACTTAGCATCCGGGTTGGAAGCATAGAAGGACATCATCGGAGCAGAGTCCGGGTTGTTCCATGCGCACCAGCTGTACGTTACGCCGAAGCCGCCGTTTGCCATCTGCTCGTCACGGTCGGTATCCTGCGTGATGTTCGGGGTGATGTAGCCCTTTGCATACAGATCAGCAACGTCGCTAACCCAGTTCTTGGTGCCCTCGTTAGCCGGGCCGTAGGTGACAACGCCGTCGTCATCTACGCAGAAACGGCTGTAATGGGTCTGGTCATAGGACTGGATCCACGGCCAGAAGGAACGGAAGTCGTAACCGTCGCCGCCGAGGCCGTAGGTGTCGTTCTGACCGTTGCCGTCCGGATCGTCCTCCGTGAAAGCGCGGAGCACTTCGTTGAGCTCTTCGATCGTGGTCGGAGCCTTAAGATTCAGGTTATCGAGCCAATCCTGGCGGATCCAGAGGTTCTCGCAGGACGGTTCAGCAACGTCGCCCGGGATTCTGTAAATGGAGCCGTCAGCCTCAGATGCATAGAAGAGGGTCTTCGGGTCCATCTTGTTGTAGTAGTCGCGGATAACGGTGTACTTATCCATGTAAGCGGAGACATCGTCCAACAGACCTGCCTTCACCCACTTGTTGTACTCGGTATCCATGGTCCACCACCACATGATGTTCGGCATGTCGTTGGATGCCATCAGCAGGGAGATCTGGGACTGGCCGTCAGCCCAACCCGGGAGAACAACGAGATTGAACTTAACGTTGTACTTTTCCTCAAGTTCCTTCTGAACGCGGCTGTCAGCTGCGGTGAAGCCGGTCATAACTGCAACGGAAACGTCCATCGTTTCGCTCTGGTTCAGAACGTCGATCTTGTCGCCGGTCGCAGCTGCGCTGCTGTCGGTAGAAGCAGTGCTGCTGTCGGTAGAAGCAGCGCTGCTCTCGGTGGAAGCCGTAGAGCTTGCGGAAGAATTGCCGTTGCTGCCGCACGCTGCAAATACGCTTACGCTCAGTGCAAGTGCCAGAACAACGGATGCGATTTTCTTCATGTTCATGACTAAAATCCTTTCTTTGGAAATGATGATAATATAGTTTTCCGAAGCCATGCTTCGGGACAACCCAAAAGAGTGCGGGCTTAGCCCTTAACGCCGCCGATCATAACACCCTTAACGAAGTACTTCTGCACGAACGGGTACACGATGAGGATCGGCACCGTGGAAACCACGATGGTACCGGCCTTGATCGTCTGTGCGTTGGTATTCGTCTGCGCCATGACGTTGACGCCTGCCTGCTGCATTGCCTGCTGTGTATTCGTCAGCATGTTGCGCAGAACCGCCTGCAGAGCCCACTTATCAACGGAGCGGATATAAAGGACCGTGGAGAAGTAGTCGTTCCAGTAGCCAACTGCTGTGAACAGCGCGATGGTGGCGATGGTCGCCTTGGAAAGCGGCAGGATGATGGAGAAGAAGATGCGCAGGTCGGTTGCACCGTCGATGCGGGCAGATTCTTCAAGGCTTTCCGGAATGGAAAGGAAGAAGCTCTTCATGATGATGCAGTTGTATGCGCTTACGAGACCCGGCAGGATCAGCGCGAGGATATTATCCATAAGGCCGATATTCTGGATGAGCAGGAAGCTCGGAATCATACCGGCGGAGAAAATCATGGTGAAGAGGACAAGCGTCATCAACACTTTGCCGCCGCGCAGTCTGGACTTAGAAAGCGGATAAGCGGTCATAGCGGTGAGCAGCGTGCCCAGTGCCGTACCGGCAATCGTGACGATGATCGTGGTACGGAAGCCCGTGTAGATGTTCGGGTTTTTAAATACGGATTTATAAGTATCCAGGTTAAAGCCCTTCGGCCAGAGGAAGATGCCGCCCTTCATGGATGCTTCAAGGGAGCTGAAGGAAAGCATGATCTCATGCCAGAACGGATACAGCATGACGAGGCAGAGCAGCGTAAAGAACGCGTAGTTGAATACGGTAAAGATCTTTTCGCCTGTGGAGGTTTTGATTTTGTTCTTTTCCATGTTCATAACCTCCTTACCAAATGCCCTCGTTGCCGGTCTTCTTGGCAACAAAGTTGACGATGAGGATCATGACGAGAGCGATGATGGATTTGAACATGCCCGCTGCGGTAGAGAAGGAGTAGTCTGCCTTCTGGATACCGATACGGTACACATACGTATCGATGATATCGGCTACGTCATAAACCAGTGCGGAATACAGCATGAAGATCTGGTCGAAGCCTGCGTTTACGATGTTGTTGCAGTTGAGGATCAGCATGATAACAATCGTCGGGGTAATCGCCGGCAGCGTGATGTTGATCATCTGCTTCCACTTGCGTGCACCGTCAATCTCGGCTGCTTCGTAAAGCTGCGGGTCAACACCGGACAGCGCCGCGAAGTAAATAATCGTGCCCCAGCCCATCGTCTTATAGATGTCGGTGATAATCAGCATCGGGACGAAGAGCGCCTTGTCGGTAAGCACCTGCAGGTCCTTGCCCGTGATGCTCTTGAGGAGCGCGGTGACGAGGCCCGTGGACGGATCGAGGAAGTTCATGATAAGGCCGGCCATAACAACCCAAGAAATGAAGTGCGGCAGATAAAGGAGTGTCTGCGCCACTTTCTTAAACTGCATGTTGCGCATCTCGTTCATCATCAAAGCGAGGATGATCGGAATCGGGAAGCCACATACCATCTTCAAAATGGAGATGTAGAGGGTGTTGTAGAAAGTCTGCATGAACGCCGGCTTATTGAAAAGCTTGATGAACTGGTCAAAGCCTACCCATGTGCTGTTCCACATGTTGTAGGGGTTGAAGTCCATAAAAGCAATCACATTGCCGAAGATCGGGATATAGCGGAAGATGAGCATGAAAAGCATGCCGGGAAGAATCAGAAGATACAGCCACTTGTCGCGGACAACATCTTTTTTAAAGCGCTCCCAGCCGCTCAGCTCATACGCCGGCTTTGCCGGTTTAGCTGCTGCTGCCATACGGTATAACCTCCTAAAAATATTGTGATGACCGCGCTTTCAATAAGAAAACACAAGGCTGTTTTTGCCCGAGGCAACATCCGAATAACAGGTTTCCCCCGTGACGCTGAAACATACCGAAACTTGTCCTCTTTTCTGTGGAACCGCTGCCATAGAAAAAGAGACACGAACAAAACAAGTTAAATGATTTGCTTTGTATTTGGTGCATCTTAACAAAAACGCGGTATATCATTTTGTTTGCATTTGTGATTTTATCACCCTCTTTTGTGAATGTCAACAACAAAAATAGCCTGTACTCGTTTTTTTACCCAAATTTGTCATTGATTTTCGGTTTGTGCATCTTGCCTAATTTTTTTTGATCTCGATTTCCACTCCATACAAGTTTGTGTAAGCGGTTCCATATTTTTCATGCGTTTTCAAAAGACAACAAATTACTAAATTCGCAGAATTTATGAAACCGCTTTCATAACTCTTGCAGTTATTCAACTGTATTTCACTGGTTTTTTCAAAAATTTCGGAAATTTTGCAGGAATATTTTGTGTTCAGTCATTTCGATGGATTTAGAGCAATTTCATTTTCCTGTGCAAGTTGAAATAACATAAACGTACCTTTGTTTTTATTGTTAAATCATGTTTATCTTTTAATCAAATAATTTTCGAGTTGTACACCGTAACGGCGTACTAAATTACAATTTTGTAATTTTTTAAAATTGTCTTCAAAAAGGCGAAAAACTTCATTCACATTTGCTTCTTCCCCTCCTGACCCGAAAATACGCAGGATACTGTCTTGTAACTTTCCTAATTCACATTTTACACGCACATCTCCCGTTTCGGGCGCTTGACGGCAGAGTAAAAACGCAGTACAATTATAGTGAAATGACCTGCACAGCAGACAAACGGACAAGAAAGGATTGAACCTATTATGGCACTTAAAGTCGGCATTCAGCTTTACTCCGTGCGCGACGAAATGAAAAAAGACCCGATCAACGCGATCCGCCAGGTCGCAGAGATTGGTTATAAGAACCTTGAGTTTGCAAGCTCCAACGCAGATACAGACCCGGGCGTAGGCTTCGGCGTCAGTGTTGAGGACATGCAGAAGCTTTTAAAAGAAACCGGCGCAAACCTCATCAGCGGCCACATCCGCCCCATCAATGAGGAGACCATCGACCCGATGATCGCGTACCACACGCAGGTGGGCACAAAGTACCTCGGCCAGTCCGCAGACTTCTACACCGGCTATGACCAGCTGATGGAGCGCTGCGAATATTACAACTGGGCGGGCAAAAAGCTCTCCGAGCACGGCATCAAGTTCCTCATCCACAACCACTACCACGAGTTCCAGAAGCTGAACGGCAAGGAAATTCTGTTCCACATCATGGACAATACAGACCCGAACTACGTCAGCTTTGAGCTTGATACGTTCTGGGCAATGCGCGGCGGCATGGATCCGCTGGCTGTTATGGACCGCCTCGGCGACCGCCTGAAGCTCATTCACCAGAAGGATTTCTCCAAGACCTCCGATTCCCCGATCAACCTGTGGACAGTCAACGACCCGAACGTGCTCGTCACGTGGGACAGCTTCGGCAAGGGTTCCGACCACAAGGATTTCTGCGAAATCGGCACCGGCATCATGGACATCCAGTCCATCATCAACAAGGGCAACGAGCTTGGCGCAGAGTACATTGTGCTTGAGCAGGATCACACGCAGCTGACCCAGATGGAAAGCGTCCGCATCAGCATGGACAGCTTCCACAAGTTCTCCGGTCTGGATTGGTAAACCTTTCTGAACTTAAAAGGGTATCTCGGCGAAAACCGAGATACCCTTTTTTATTTGCCTGTACCGTACATTTCGTCCATTTCATTTTCCTTTGCAATGCGCAGCAGGCGGTTGTATTTTGCGGTGCGGTCGCTGCGGCACGGCGCGCCGGATTTGATGAACCCTGCGTTTACGGCAACGGCAATATCCGCGATGCTTGTGTCCTCCGTTTCGCCCGAGCGGTGCGACATGACGATCTTCATGCCGTTCTCCTTTGCAAGCTCCACAGCGGCGAGCGTTTCCGTCAGTGTACCGATCTGATTCGGCTTTACAAGCAGTGCGTTTGCGGCCTTGCGCCCGATGCCCTCGCGAATTCGTGTCGAATTCGTAACGAACAGGTCATCGCCGACAAGCATGATTTTTTTGCCGAGCTTTTCGGTAACGGTTGTCCACGCGGGCCAATCCTCTTCGCCGAGCGGGTCTTCAATAGAGCAGATGGGGTACTTTTCGCACAGCTTTTCCCAATACGCGATGAGCTGCGCGGAGGTGTATTTTGTGCCGCGCTTTGGTAAAAGATAGCCGTCGTTCGCCGTCCATTCGCTCGCAGCCGCGTCAAGCGCAATCTTCACCTCGTCCGTCGTGTAGCCCGCGCTCGAAACGGCCTCCAAAATGACCTCTATCGCTTCTTCGTCGCTTGCGAGGTTCGGCGCGAAGCCGCCCTCATCGCCCACGGAGACCGCAAGACCGCGCTGCTTCAAAATGCCGCCGAGCGTGTGGTAGATCTCGCTGCCCATGCGCACGGCCTCCGAAAACGATTTTACGCCCACGGGCACAATCATGAACTCCTGAATATCCACGTTATTCGCCGCGTGCGCGCCGCCGTTTAAAATGTTCATCATCGGCACGGGAAGCTTCTGTGCGTTCGTGCCGCCGAGGTAGCGGAAAAACGGTTGTTTATAGTGCGCGGCAAGCGCTTTTGCAGCAGCGAGCGACACCGCCAATGTGGCGTTTGCGCCGAGCTTTTCTTTGTTTTTGGTGTTGTCAAGCTCGATGAGCATTCTGTCGACGTTTTGCACCGTCACGCGCTGCATATTTTCGAGCACCGGGGCAACGGTTTCCTCAATGCCCTCCACGGCTTTTTTTACGCCGCGCCCGAGATAGCGCTTGCGGTCATTATCACGCTTTTCGTGCGCTTCAAATTTACCCGTCGATGCGCCGGAGGGCGCGTTCGCCGTGCCGACGGAGCCGTCGCTCAAGATGATCGTTGCGCCGACGGTCGGCGTGCCGCGGGAATCGAGAATTTCCGTCGCCAGAACCTTTTGTATTTTCATCGTTTTCATCCTTTCTGTTTTGCAATACGCTTTCAGTATGTCCAAAAGCCGTTTTTTCATGCTTTATATCTGGAAAGTTGAAAACCACTGTGATATACTGTGCTCATCCTCAGTACACTGCACCAAAAAGTAATTTCTGCATGATATCAAATAAAACAGCATCGCTTTAAAAACCAAACGGAAAGGAATTTTCACCATGAATAAACTGCTGCACACTCCGCTCACCGTCCATAATGTGGAACTCGCAAACCGCCTTGTCATGCCGCCGATGGCGACCGGCAAAACGCCGGACGGTACCGTGCAGGACGACCTGCTCGCATACTACGACGCGCGCTCCAAGGGCGGCTACATCGGACTCATCGTCACCGAACACGCCTACGTCAGCCCCGAGGGCAAGGCGCACGAGGGACAGCTCTCCGTTTCACGCGACACCGATATTCCGGGCCTTACAAAGCTTGTGGAGACCATCCATAAAAACAACACCCGCGTCATCGCGCAGATCAACCACGCGGGCAGCGCGGCAATGGAGGAAATCACCGGCTATCCGGCAATCAGTGCGAGCGTCACGGCACAGTCGGAGTATGCACGCAAAAGCGAAAAGCCCGTGCGCGAAATGACTGCGGACGACATGCACACCATTGCAAAAAAGTTTGCCGAAGCCGCGCTGCGCGTAAAAGAAGCCGGGTTTGACGGCGTAGAAATTCATGCGGCACACGGATATCTTCTTGACCAGTTCTACTCCCCGCTCGGCAACAAGCGCACGGATGCTTACGGCGGCGACCTCGACGGGCGCATTCACCTGCTTTTGGACGTCATCCGCGCGGTGCGCGAAGCCGTGGGCGCGGATTACCTCGTTGCCCTGCGTCTCGGCGCGAGCGACTACACCGAGAGCGGCGCGACCATTGACGACGCGGTGTATGCCTGCAAAAAGTTTGAGAAAGCCGGTGTTGACCTGCTCGATATTTCCGGCGGCTTCAACGGCTTTACGGTGAAAAACAGAAAGGACCCCGGTTTCTTTTCGGACGCCTCCTCGGCGATTCGCGAAGCCGTGCATGTGCCGGTCATTCTGACGGGCGGCGTGACAAAGGCGAACGAAGCCGAAGCACTGCTTGAGGAAGGCGCCGCCGACCTCATCGGCGTAGGTCGCGCGATTTTCAAGGACGCCGACTGGGCGAAAAAGGAAATGGAGGAATAACCATGAAAGACGTGTGGAAAGTCTACTTTAACGGCAGCTTCGGCGGCAAAAGCCCGGACGGCAGCCACCCCGGGCAGGTGCTCAAGCTAAATCAAAGGTTCCGCTTTGCGGGACGCGATTGGTACGTGCCCGCGGCGTACCTTACCGCAAAAGGACTTGTGCTCGACATTCTCATGCGCGCTGATAAAGCGGCGCTCGAAGATTTCTGTAAAAAATGGGAGCACCTTGAAGATGAAGACGTGCCGAACGATGTATTCGAACAGGCGGAGCGCGAAAATCCGCTTGTTTTCGAGTTTTCGCCGCAAATCGAATTAAACGGGCAGACGCTCCCGTTTTCGCAGGGTCACGGGCTTTCGTACCACCCGCTGTTTCAAAACGCTGCGGCTTGTGAGCCTGCACTCGACGAATACGGCGAAAGCGATTTTGACACGCCCACCGAGCGCGCGATCATCGACCACTACGGGCTAAACCCTGAAGACGGCTGGGCGATTCACCGCTATTCGTTCCCGTGGAAGACGAAGCGCCGCCCGAAAAGCATTTCGTCGCTCGCGTTGACGCTGACCCCGCAGCCCGTGCGCGTGCCCGGCTCAGAGTTTGAAGTTCAAAAGCCCGGCGACATATTTGCGTTTTCCCATAACGGCATACCGTACACGCTGACGGCTCAGAATTTGGAGCCGCAGACGCTGCCGAAAAACGCTTTTTCCGACGCGCGTTTCGATTTTCCGAATCGATTTACCGCAATGACCTATACGGTCTCGCCTGCCCCGCCGAAATACCTCATCTCCGTTGAGGACTGCACGCAGAACGATCCGCCTGTTGAGCGCAAAGCGCCCAAGGACTACCCGTTCATGCCCGAAGCTCAAAACGCTGCCGTTATCGGCATCATCGGTGGCGCAGACGGACCCACGGCGCTGTTTGTCACGGCAAAAAGCGAAGACAAAGCCGTGCTGACCACCTGCTCGGCGCTGCATTTTGCGCCTCCGAAGAAGATCACGTGGCGCATCGTCTTCCATGAAACGCCGTTTGCGCCCGAGACATTTCCTCTTCTATAAAAACTTGAGCGGTAAAATTATGAGCCTATGACTTCGTTCATGTGGGAAAACTCCTTCCGTTTCGGCTTTCCGCCTTTCTTTGGGTTTATTATAACCGACCGTTTTTACCCGCACAAACAGGCACTTCTTTGTAACTCTCTAAAACCCTGCACCACATAAAAAACACTTCAAAAAGCGGTTAAAACCAACCGTTTCCGTTCATAAGGATGTATTTTCTTATGAGAGATTGGTCGCAACCTCTGTTATGGAGGCTGCGGCCTTTTCTCTTTCTGCGGTAGATCACGGCCTTGACGATTCTGCGATAGCAAGCATCTCCTTTATGGTTGCAAGGTCTACAAGTCCGACACCGGTAAAGTGGATGTCAACGCCCACCCGCTTATGCCCGTTCACCGTTTCACTGTTGTGAACCTCGATTCGTTTGATGATCTTATTGACCACCTCCGGCGTAAGTGTTTCCATACTGGAGTACTCCCTGAGTCCCGCCAGCAAAATCCGAATATCCACGCTTTCCCGTTCGAGTTCGGCCAGCTCTTTTTCCTTCGTGCTGACGGATTGCAGTAGCTCTGCCTGCTCTTTTTCGTACTTTGCTGCCATACGGGAATAACGCTCGTCAGATAGCTTGCCCGCAAAATTATCCTCATAGAGTTTGGCAATCAGCCGGTCGATTTCATCGATACGGTGTTTTCCGGCAGCGATGTCCGATTTAACAGATCGGATATTCTGATCTTTCCCCGCAGATTGTTGCTTTCCAATCATTTGCAGAAAGAATGATTCGTGACAGGCAACGAAATCTGCAAGATCGCTGACCGCCACTGAGACGATTTGTTCCAGCACGACATTCCGGATATAGTGAATTGTGCATTTTCCTCGACCGGACTTGTAATTGGCACAGCGAAAAAATTCCTGATTTGCTTTCAAACTCTTAGCCGCACAAAAGTGGAGCTTTGAACTGCAGTTTGCACAAAAAACCAATCCGGAAAACAGGCTTGTTTTCCCCGTCGCAGTCGGGCGGCGCTTATTTTTGCGTAGCTCCTGCACTCGGAGCCAAGTGTTTTCGTCAATGATTGCTTCCTGTGCGTTCGGCACGATGCTCCATTCCTCCTCCGGCTTGCGAATCAGTTTGTGTACTTTGTAGCTGACGGTAGTCGTTTTCAGATTAACCATACAGCCGGTGTATTTTCGATTGCTCAAGATGGCGTCAATGGTGCTGTCCTTCCATAAATACGGATCGCTCGGCATAGGACGATTGGCGGAAGAAGAACCGACCGAATAGTAATATGCGGTAGGGGTAAGAACCTTCTCCTTTTGCAGAAGCCTCGCAATCTGCTCCGGGCCTTTTCCTTCAAGACAAAGGTGGTAAATCCTTCGTACTACCTCGGCGGCAGCATCCCGGTCGAGGGCATAAATCAAGACAGGGACTTCTGTAATCCCTGCCTTTTGTGCGGCGTGTAAACGGCGGTGGCCGCTTATTACCTCATATTCATCTGTATTTTCAATCGGCCTGACGATCATCGGCGAAAGAATACCTTGCGTCTGTATGCTTTCAATCAGCGTATTCATTTCCTCATCGTCCTTAACCTTGAACGGGTGTCCGGCAAAGGGACGCAATTTTTCTACCGGAATTGCCACCGGCTTTTTCATCGTATTTTTCATTTTATCTACCTCTTTCCTTGTATCTTACACGGGCTTTTTTCTCCAGCCCGTGCTCTTGTTTTAACAGTTCATACAGGTGCGGGGATTTCTCTAAAATCCGCTCCGCACGGCGCAGACGCTCCCTTACGGGCTTCATCTGCTTGGATACCGCCTTGCGGCATTCCTTGTTTTGTGCCTGTTCCTCCGGCGACTTGGGGCGGCGGATGCGGTTGCTGATGCCGCTGCGCTCACGCTCCAAAGCGGAAAGCTCAGACTTGGATTGCTCAATATTTGCTTGGAGGTCGGTTACCGTATGGATACCGTGCTCCTGTAAGAAGTGATAGTCGGCAACCAGCTCCTTCAAGTCCTTTTCCGCCGCCCGCAGATCCGGCGACAGCAGCATTACATCGGCAAGCTCGGCTACAATTTGAACGACGGTGATAATGATATAAAAAAGCGTATCAACCAAAACGGCGGCGGTGTCATAGCTGTGTTCAATGGAGAACCCCAGCTTTCACAGCTCGTCCTCCAGCGGAAATTTCTTCGGCTTGTACGGCGGTCGGTATTCCAAGGTAAATAGCCGATACCGATTTTCGGCGTTCTGCCGCAGCTGTGCGTTGACATGGTCTTTGGAAAAGCCGATGTTACTCAGCCGCACGGCACGCTCCCAATGCTTCGCTTTAACCGAAAAGCGCACAGGATCAAGGGTGTATCCGAGCGCATAGAGCTGATTTTCAAATTTTCTTGGGCTGGTCGCAAAGGACAGGCAGTATTCCACATCCTCCCGCAGATAGTCCCGGTGGGTCTGCTTGCCGGCCGTGGGCGTCGGCATAGGCCTCTTGAAATTCCTCCAGAGAGATCATCGGGTGCTTGGTGCGGGTGTGGTACCATTTTCGGATGAAGTCCGTTTTCTGGTTGCTCTTTCGGAAGTCAAAGTCCTCAAAGCAGGGGTACTCCAGTGCCACTTGGATGATCTCGTCCATCCGATGCTTTTTCATCACATTGGGCACAATATAGCGCAGATAGATGTCGATCTGCCATTCCGGTACATACCCCAATTCCGAGTGGCAACCTTTGAATAATTCACCGGCGGACGCCAAGATGCCTTCGTCCGTCAGCTCTTGAATCCAGTAGTCCGGGCAGTGGGCGAACCGCCACGCCGGGTCATAGCCGGAGTAGATTTCCATATACTCGCCGAAGCCCATATACGGCCAAACCATAAAGGCGGTGGCGTCTATGATGAGCAGCCGGAACAGGTCGCTCTCCACGAATTCGCAGGCGGCCCGGTTATGGAACAGCTCCTGCGGATTCCGTGGGATAGCATTCAGCTCCGCCCCACAGCGGGACAGGATGCTTTTCGGGATGAAGTAGTAGAAAGGGATGATCATTACATCATCTCTTGAATGCCTCCCTGACTGTAATGTGCAGACCAGCCGATGGCCCCTTTTTATCCCACTCAATTTCCTATACTCGTTTTGCAAGGATAAAGAGACATGGGAGGTACAGAGATGCAGTTTTTTAAGCTGGTAGGGGCATTCGCAGCCGGGAGCGGCGGACAGGACAGAAAACGGACGGCGGATGAAAATGTGGATTTACTGGCCGCCAAGAGCGAGGCCTTCAACAAAGGGCTTCGGGGCCGGGCATTTTTCTATGTGGTCAACGCCTCCGGCGGCACTTTTACGGCAATGGCCGTGCAGAAGGACCCTCGCATGAATATGGATCCTCAGTTTCCTGCGTATACGGAGGCATTGGGCGTAAAGCTGACGGATATCCATGCGGAGGAGATTTCTCTCCATACTGCTTGTAATTTGCTGCACCGAGCCAGCCGAAATGATTATATTGAAGATGATGACGATGTTTTGAAGACGCTGGATTTGGACTACATGGTAAATCAGCGCTTCAGTGACTTCCGCTTCTGGGAGGATCTCATGGACGAGGCTTGCAAGGACGAGATCTACGCCAAAGCCGAACGGCTCTTTACGAAGGACTGCCTTCTCCCTGAGCTGGACCGCATTTACGCCGGGGGCGCTTCCGCAAAAATCGTTGGTCATCCCGTCCACTACTTGATACAGACCGATGACGCAGGCATCCGCCGGGAGATGATCCAGTCTTTGCTGCCATCGCTCTATGCTAACGGTCGACTGCAAAACAGACGGTACAGCTCTGTCTACTTTCGCGGAGAGGCGTTGTATGGGAAGTCCTCGGATTACGACCAGTTTTACAAAAGTAACGCCGGCGGCACAGTGATCGTCCAATACAGCGCCGACTACGGTGACACAGACGAGGATACGGCTGACGGGATCCGTGATACCATTGAAAAGCTATGCAACTACATCAAAAAATACCGTCATCAGGTGCTGACCATCCTTTGTCTGCCCCGGGAAAGCACGAAGCTGAAAGAGCTTTTTTACGAAAATCTCGGCACGGTCAGTTTTGTGGAGCTGAAGGAAGAATTTCTCAAGGGTGAACAAGCCGGAGATTACTTGAAGCTGTTGGCCCGGGACAATCATGTCCGCACAGACAAAAAGTTATTTGCTAAGCTGGAGGGAAACCGGGGGTATCTGGCGCCGGAGCTGAGGGCAATCTTCGATGGTTGGTATAACAACAAGCTGAAAACCACCGTGTATCCCCAGTACAAAGAGATTACCACTGTAAAAACCGAGGTGGAGAAAGCCAAACCGAAAGGCGACGCCTACAAAGAGCTGATGGAAATGATTGGCCTGACCGAGGCCAAGAATGTCATTTTGCAGGCGCTGAACTACCACAAGGCGCAGAAGCTCTTTGCGGACAAAGGTATGAAAGTCGATCGCCCTGCCATGCACATGGTGTTTACCGGCAATCCCGGCACGGCCAAAACCACCGTGGCCAGGCTCTTTGCCCGGATCATGCGGGAAAATGGGATGCTGTCCCGGGGACATCTGGTGGAAGTGGGGCGGGGCGACCTGGTGGGCAAATATGTGGGCTGGACGGCGCAGACCGTGCAGAAAAAGTTTGAACAGGCGGAGGGCGGCGTACTGTTTATTGACGAGGCCTACGCTCTGGTGGATGACCGCAGCGGCTCTTATGGGGATGAGGCCATCAACACCATTGTGCAGGAGATGGAGAATTACCGGGACGACATGGTGGTGATCTTTGCCGGGTACCCGGATAGGATGGAGGAATTTTTGCAGAAGAATCCCGGCCTGCGCTCTCGCATTGCCTATCATGTACCCTTTGCGGATTACAGCGTGGAGGAGCTGTGCAGCATTGCGGCGCTGACGGCCCAAAAGAAGGGCTTGCATCTGGATGATCAGGCACAGGAAAAACTGGCCTTTGTTTTTGAGACGGTACGGAGACAAGCGGACTTTGGCAATGGCCGCTATGTCCGCAATATCCTCGAAAAAGCAAAAATGGCGCAGGCCACCCGGCTGCTGACTAAGGACTACGAGAGTCTCACGCAAGAAGACATCACGACCCTGAGCGCCGAGGATATTGAAATGCCGGAGATTGCAGCCCCGGCAAGGCCGAGGATAGGCTTTTCGGCGTGACTACCCATGCCCTTTTTCTGTGCTGATTCTTGATTCGGATCAATTGGCGGCCTGCGAAAAAGAGGTCAGCCGGCTTCGCGAGCAGATCGCCGTGCGTGCGGAGTGCAGAGCCTTCACGGATTAACACCGGGTGTGCCTACTTCGGTATTCTGTGGCCTGTTTTTGCCCCACGCCATCTTGTATTATAAGAGATACCGTGATAGAATATGGTAAAAGAGGAAGTGGTCCCATGCCTGTGAAACAGCCGAAAAAACTGCTGATTCTGAACATTTTGGATATCCTGCGGAAGTATTCCGACGAGGAACATCGCCTGAGTCAGAAGGACATCGCCGAGATTCTGAAAACCGAATACGACATGACCGCCGACCGCAAAGCCATCCGGCGGAACATTCTGAACCTCATGGACTGCGGCTACAACATCGAGTACAGCGAATCCATTCGCATGGTACCGAACCCCAAGACCGGCCAGCCGGAGGAGAGCTACCTGTGGTCGGACTTCTATCTGGAGCGGGACTTCACCGATGGCGAACTGCGGCTGCTCATTGACAGCCTGCTTTTTTCCAAGCACATCCCTTACAGCCAGTGCAAGGAGCTGGTGGACAAGCTGGAGGGTCTGTCCAACGTGTATTTCCGCAGCCGGGTGAAGTACATTGCCCGCCTGCCGGAGGACAAAACCGACAACAAGCAGCTCTTTCTCACCATTGAGCTGCTGGACGAAGCCATCAGCCGGGGGCGGAAGGTCAGCTTCAAGTACCTGGAGTATGGTACGGACAAGCGTCAGCACATTAAAACCCGCCCCGACGGCACAGAGCGGGTGTACATCATCTCTCCTTACCAAATGGCAGCCAAGGAGGGGAAATATTACCTGATTTGCAACTATGACAAGTACGACGACATTTCCAACTATCGGCTGGACCGCATCACGGAGCTGAAAATTCTGGACGAGCCTGCCAAGCCCTTCGAGCGTCTGAAGTGGGCCAATGGCCGTACGCTGGATCTGGCCACCTATATGAAGGAGCACCCCTATATGTATGCCAGCGACAATGTCCGGGCGGTGTTCCGGGTGGCCAAGGCCATGGTCAGCGATGTCATCGACCTGTTTGGCACGGAGGTGACCTTCTCCGACGAGGACGACGCCGGTGTTACCGTGACGGCCTTCACCAACGAGATGGCCATGGAGCAGTTTGCCCTGAATTTCTCCCCGGATGTGACGGTGCTGGAGCCCCAGCGCCTGCGGGAAAAGGTCAAAAGCGCTTTGGAAAAGGCGTTGGAGAAATATAATTGATGGAGGGAATTGGTATGACAGAAAAGAAATTTGTGCAGTTTTCTGATGAGCAAAGAAAAGCATTTGTGGAAAGTATCAAAACAGGGAAGAAGAAACGCGAAGCAATTCTTGAAGACGGAATGTCTCTTGAGGAGGCATTTGTGTATGCTTACCTGGACGTTTCACGGGCGCCGCTGCGGGGGATTGGGAAGTGTGTTGGTGACCCCATAAAGGTGCGGAATCAGTGTATTTCAGATGAAATTCGCCCATTTTGTGAAAAGGAACTTGCGTCTGTGCAAGACGAGTACGAATTTGATTGTGCACATGAAAAGCTATCTGAAATCATCCGGGAATTCTATCGGCGGCATCATTATGATGGGTTTACGGTAGGAAAAACACAAAAATGGATCAACATGGCACTCAAATATGCCTGTATCTACGACAAGAAAGATGCAGAAATGCTGGGCCATATTTTCGGCTATTGCCATGTTCCTATTGACCGGTATGTTGCCAATCCGATCGTCCTTGAACTTGGCGTGGTATTGCCGCAATACGACGGTTTCAAAATGCCAAAACGCGTTACTTTCGATGCAGCCAAATGCAACTATTCCTGGAGCAAAATTGACAATTATGACGCTTACTTAACCTGCCAGAAGTCGATTCGGGAAAAATTACATCAGAAGCATCTTGCAAAATGTGCACTTGAATGGGAATTTGCGTGTTGGCTCCAAGAAAAAGAGAAGCACATCTGAGTGGAGGGCACAGGGAATTCATTTCCCTGTGCCCCATTTTTGCCCCACTCACCGTGCTACACTATTCCACGAAAGGAGCTGATGCGTATGGATAAGACGACCGCATGGATGCTGCGGCGAGACGGGATTGCATTTCCCTGTCAATGGCACTACTACGGAAACACCGACCCGGCGGAGGTGGAGGAGACCCTCTACGCCGCCGAATGGCTGTACGATGCTACCCAAAGCGAGGAGACCCGGCGGCGGTGCCTTGACCTGATTGCCGCCTACGGTGTGGCGCTGCGGTCCAACTGCAATCTGGTGCGGAACCTGCTGTTGGCCATCCGGGAGCGGCCCTATGTTTTCCTCAGCCGTGCTTTTGTGGAGCGGCACGCCGGGGAGCTTTTCTATGTGGACCCGGCCCGGCTGCCGGAGCTGAACGCCGCCGTAAACCGGGCGCTGAACGGCGAATTTCTCCGGGTGCGTCTGGGCGGACTGTATGACACCGTACCCGGAAACCGGGATCTCTATTTTCGAGTGTCCGGGGCGGATTTTAACTGGCTGCCGCTGATCCGGGCGTTTGCCGAGGCCCATGCCGCCGAAGCCGACACCGTCACCGTACTGTGGGATCAGGAGAGCACCGGACACAATGAATATCTGACGGACGAGGCCGGACGCACACTAGATCATATCCCCCTGCAAGAAATCGTGCAGTGACCGCATTTTCTTCCACCCCCAATAAAACGCATACGGCGGCAGGTGATATACCTGCCGCCGCTGCTTATTTCTCCATCCACTTTTTGATGGTCTTGTTGGTATTGTGCCGCTGCACGGCGCCCACTGCCGCCGCGATGTTGGCGTCTCGCCGGGCTTTCTCCGCAATGGAGTTCTGCCGATCCAGCAGGTCATTCTGCTCCATGGCCAGGGCGTTGGCCTGCTGCTGCTCCTGCAGGCGCATTTCCTCCAGCGCCCGCTGCTGGCTCTTGTCAAAATGTTCAATCGCCTGGCGCACATCGTAGTCCGAGGTGGAGATCATGTCATAGATGTACTGCAGGGCATCCACTCGCCGGTATTGGGCCGGGACGATGCGGGTCTCCCTGTAGAGCGCCGCCAGTTCTTTTTTTGCCTGGGACAGCTCCTGTTCCTCTTTCCTGATTTGCGCCTGATGCTCTGTCTCCCATGCGCTGCGGGCGGCCTGATACCGGGGCAGGAGCACAGAGTCATATTCCTCCTTCGCCTTGGTGTATGCCTCGTCAAACTCCTGCTGCTGCCGGTTTGCGGCCACCCGGGCGGCCGTGCACTGCTGTTGGTATTCGGCGGAATTGCGGATTCTCTCGATGGTTGCCGCCTTTTGCTTGCGGTAAAGAGCGAAGTAATACACAGGCGCCCAGACAAACAGCGTCAGTGCAAACATCCAGACGAGAAAAGCACTGTTGCTGAAGGTGGAGAGGGCCAGCGTGATCCCGGCAGGCCCCAGCATCAGCAGCCAGTTGACCTTGCAGCCGTGCCGGATAGGCGGCTCGGTGTAATGGGCCTCCTGCCGCACCGGCGGCCGGGGCTCCGGTTCGGCGTAGGTCTCCGCCCGCTCCTCCGGCAGAAACTGCTCCAGCACCTGGATCTGCGTTTCCAGCTCCAGCGCCTGCTTGACGACTTCCACTTGCTTTTCGTGTTCCATAGTGTTTTCTCCTTTTCGTTTGATATGGACAGGATAGCGCACTCTGTGCGCCTTTTTCGCCCTACGGCCAGTACCACCGAAGCAGACGCTCCATATTTTCCCGTCCCACCGGGTTCATTGTGTGAATACGGACAGGCAGAAATTGCCTGGTTTCTGCCAGCCAGTCCAAAAGTTTGATCCCATCGCCGCCATCGCAGGCGTAGTCGCCCAGATCGTGGTCGCAATCCACCAGCGTGATGGGTTCGACCGCACGGTGGATCAGGCGTTTTGCCTCGTTGACACTCCGGCACCATACAAAGTCCTCCGGCGCCGGGCGCATGTCATCCAGCCAGATTTTCATGGTTCCTCCCGGGACGATTCATTTTCGGGAAGAATACCAATATCTGCGAGTGCTTCCTTGCTATAACAGTTCCGAAACCATGCGATGCTGTTCTCCAACATTGCTTGCTGCTGCGCCAGACAGTAGATGTTCAGCAGATATTCAATGCTGCGGTCGCCCTTGAGAAATCTGCTGATGGGTTTCAGCAGTTTGTGGATGCCCTTCAGCGGCCCTCGGTAGTATTCCAGATCCAAATAATTGTCGAGAGGATGATCGTGAAACACAAACGGTATGGCCTCTCCCGGATCGCCTGACACGGTGTATCCACTGCAGGTCATGTCGCTGACATCGCCTTTGGCACGCATTCTTGCCAGTGTGCGGTCCAGGTTGCTCAGCCAATTGTCTGAGCACTCCGAAACGGGCATCTCCCGCCGAAGGGTTTCAGCGTCCCAGGTGCAGAGGACGGTCAGCACAAAGGGCTCGTCGGGCCATCTGTGAGAACACACGATGTCCCCGGCGTGAAATGGGGTAGGAAAGTCGAACCACATCCCCTCAAAGGCAATGGACAGAATCAAGTCACGGTCGTTAAACTCTCTGCACTCCAGCTGGCACACCTCTCCCTGCAGGGTCAGAATGCAATAATCATCCCACGTCAAATCTTCACCCGGATCCATGGGGCGCTTGATAATGCGAAGGTTGACTGTGTTTTCCTCTGCCGCCCTCCGGATCGCTGCGGACAGGCAGCGGTCAAAATCACTGAACGGGCCGAACTCCATATCTCCGCATAATTCACCCTGCCGGGACAGCTCACAGACATAGACGCAGCCCTCCGGCTCCTTGAAGCGCCGCAGATCCCGCTCCTGCAGGTCAATATAGCCCCGCAGAAACTGGTGAAAATCCGGAATGGCCTCCAGATTCAGCCGCTCCGCCATAGCGCAGTTCGGCATGGTGTCGATGATCTCCCGCCATGCGGCGATTTTTTCATTCAGCGTGGCGGCTTTGCACCAATACACCAGAAAAGCCGCCTCCGGCGTGGTAAATGCATAGTTCAGCTTTTGCAGGTGCTCCCGCATATCACGGGAATCAATAAAACGATAAATGTCCAACTTCTTTTCCTCCTGTTCATTCTGCCTGCCCCGGCAGTGTCGACTGCCGAAGCAGGCAATTAATTTGCATGATCTCACCGTCCTGATTGAAGAGACAGGTGCCTATCCGACGGCTGTGCTCTGCCGCATTGAGCGGTTCCTTGCGGATCTCCAGTTTGCAGCAGCTCGCAGCATGTGCCACATGTATCGCAGCGGCAAGACAATCCTTGTAACTGCGATACACGCTGCCCGAATCAGTTTCTCCCGTCAAACTGTCTATCAATTTGTATTGATAGACGCAACCGTCTGTCGACTGAAACTGTCCCAACATTTCTTCCTGCAGTTCGATGTACGCAGCTACCCGCTCTCGGATATCCAGCGCGTAGTCCCAAGGGCAACTCGGCACATACCCGACTATTTCCTGCCATGCGGCGATTTTTTCATTCAGTGTGGCAGACTTGCAGTACCAGATCAAGAACATTTTTTCCTCTGTACTGAATCGGTATTGAATTTCCACCAGATATCTCCGGATGTCGGCGGAGTCTATAAATCTGAAAATGTCCATCTGTACTCGCCTCTTTATAGGTACTCCATCCAGCGAATTTGCCGGATGCCCAGTTGCTTTTTCCTTGCGTAGCACAGCGCCCGCCAGGTTCCGCTATGGATCCGGGAACGCTCATCGTAGACGGCGATCAGGCGGCTGCTGCGGTCAATCATATACCGGTCCCGGGCCGCCAAAGCGGCCATCCGCCGTACCGGTTCCACACAAAGAATGCGGTCAGATGCCGCTATAGTTTGCCGATAGGAATTCTCTGTTACATCGGCGTTATAGCCCGGAAAGGGCAGAATCGCCATCAGCGTCAGCGGCAGATTCTTACGTAGCCGCAGCACAATCTCCGCCGCCCAAGCGTCCACTCCCAGCGCACCGCCGTAGAGAAATGTCGTATAGCTGTCGGCAATGGCCTGTAAAATTTCGCTCTCTAACGCACAAAGCATTTTGGCAGCGGCGGGATCACCGGTGTTGCTGCCCCAGGGAAAAAATTGGGGGCGATGCCCCGTAAAGCAGCAGGTTTTCTCTGGCTGTATGTCCAATGCTCATCCCTCCTGTTCCTTCTGAATACTTCGATAGTGCCGGCTTCCGTCCGCCTTGAGCGACAGTTGCATCTCATCGGGCAGCGAAAAGGCATGGCGAATCCGGGCATAAATTCCCGGTGTGCAGAGCGTGGGATGCAGATAGACCAGCGCTTTCCCGTGCCGCAGCTCCACCCGCCCACGGGGAAAGTAGTTGTAGGGCATCCCGCCGGTAAGGGAATGCGGAAGCGTTTTCCAGAACTGCCGATGATTATTGCTGACCGTATCGGCTTCGTCACCGGAAACGGGAAAGCACAGCAATTCCCCGTCCACATACCAGAACAGCCCTCGTTTTGCAGTCACCCCTTCATCACCTCCGCTTATCAGGATAGAACATCCTGTGGGCCTTTTTCGGTTCACCGCAGAAAAAGAAAGCCGGCATCCACCGGCTTTCCTGTAAACACACTTATGCTCTTTTTTGATGGTCGTCATTTCTAACGGTAGATAAGCTCGTTTGAAACGATTTCCATAGCGGCATTTCGAAGATTGTTCATTTTCTGCACCCAAAGCATCTGGCTTTCTGCTTTGAGGACTTCCGTTACGCCTTCCATTTCGGTAAGCAGCTTTACAAGCTGAGAAAACATTGCTTCTGCCTGCTCATTGAGGTCTGCAAGGTAATCGTTCAGCTTGCCGATGGTCAGAAGGTTGGCATATCGCACACGGCGATGCTCCTTGAGATAGCGGAGGTGCCGCTGTCCCCATATTCCGATTGGCTCTTGTTCTTGCTCTGGCTCATCGTCCCCGGCAATCAGGTAATAGTCTCCGACCAATTCATATTTCAGCCCTGTGCGTTCATCGGTAATGTACTTTTCCATACTTAGCATCTCCGATCTGTAATCTTGAATTTCTTGGTTTTGGCATTCGCTACCTTGACAAGCACCTCGTCCACGGCGTCGGTATATCTGCCCGCAGAAATAAGCCGATTACGGAGATTGTTTAAGGCATCAATCATTAGCCGCCATTCTTCAGTTGTAAGCGCAAGGTAATACTTCTGCTTCATCAGCCGCACCTCCTTTGATTTTTCTATAATCATTATAGCGAGGCTGACAGTGGTAATCGAATGTACGGATATAAAAAAATCACCGAGAAAAGTCTGTGATAGACTGATCTCGGTGATTTTCCTTGCCATTGCTACGCTTGACAGCTAAGTTCTTTTAACTTTTCGTTGTCAACCCGTGGCTTTGCAACTCGGTTTTTCTCCCATTGCCGATTCAGCTGCGGTGATAATTTGATTTACTGCCTTATCAACGAAAACCGAACTTTTTGGAGTGTTTATCATTTTATAAGCTATCTTACACGAAATTCAGCGGGTCAACGCGCGTGCCGTTCTGGTAGACCTCAAAGTGGAGGTGGTTGCCCGTGGACTGACCTGTGGAGCCGACATAACCGACGATCTGGCCCTTTTCCACATATTCGCCTGCGGAAACCGCAAGCGAGCTGCAATGCGCGTAGCGCGTGGAATATGTACCGTTGTGCCAGATGAGCACGTTATTGCCCCAGGACCAGTGGTACTCCGCAGAGATGACCTGGCCGGATTCCGCCGCGTAAATGGGGGTACCGTACGGAACGCCGATGTCCACACCGCCGTGCGGCGAGCCACTGAACATGCCGCCGAAATACTGTGTGATGCTGCCGTAGCCGTAGCCCGCAAGCGGCCAACTGAATGAAAGGTCGCCGGTGTTCAAAACATCGCTCGTGTTACCCGAGCCGGAAGACGTGTTGCCGCTACCGGAGTTGTTGTTCGCGGCATTCTGGTTCGCTTCTGCCTGACGGCGTGCTTCCTCTTCCTTTTCGGCCTGCGCGTTTCGGTCTGCGATAAGCTGGTCAAGCTGCGAAACGTAATCTTCCTTCGCCGCCTCGGCCGCCGCCAAATCGCTTTCCGCCTCGCTGCTCTGGATATTCAGCTCGTCGATGAGCTTCTGGTTTTCTTCCTCGAGCGCCTGCAATTCTTCCTGCTTCTTTTCAAGGTCTTTCTTCTGGTCGGCAAGCTCCTCTTTTTCTTTGTTGAGCTCATCGCGCTGATCCTGCGTCTGAATGCGGTAAAGGCGGATTTTCTCCATCAGCTCGCGGTCGTGCTTCGTGATGGTCTTCATCGCCTCGGAGCGCATGGAAAAATCGTAAAGGCTCGTGGAATCAAATAAGATCTGCAGCGTCGTCAGGTTGCCGCCGGAAGCATACAGCGAGCGCAAACGGACTTTCAATTCCGCAAATGTATCGGCATATTCCTCGTCCGCCTTTTTGATCTCGGCTTCGAGGTTCGTGATGTTCGTATTGAGCTGCGTAATGTTCTGCACCGCAAGGTCGATGCTCGTCTGGTACGTCGTGATCTGCTCTTCGAGCGTTGCCTGATACGCTTCGGCTTCACTCGTCTGGTCGCGCAGCGAATCAAGCTTTTCGTTAAGACGCTCGGCCTCGGCTTCATTTTCCGCCTGCTGCGATTTAATGGATTCAATCTGCTCATCGTACTCTGCCGTCGTGGTCGCAAAGACCGAGTTGGAGGAAATGAGCATCGTCACCGCCAGCACACCGGCCACAAAACGCAAGCTTTTTTTCTTCATCTTCATATCGATTAACTCCGTGTTTTCACAAAAATCAAGAGCCCTAAAAAAACTCTACCTTTATAATATATTACAATTCGGTAACTTTTTCAAGGCTTTTTGAAATCTTTCTGTAATCAGACACGGAAAGTTTACATTTCAAAAGAAAAAAGGGAAGCACTTAGCTTCCTCAATTTTCTGTATTAGAAATATCAATCCAAGATTTCTTCCGCCGCGCCGACGCGCTGCACGTCGTCCCCGTCTTTAAAGCCCGGTGCGTCCGCAAAATCGAAGCCGAACGCATTCTTTTCCGGAAACAGTTCCAAAAGCGGGAACAGCACGAACGCGCGCTCCAAAATGCCGGGGTGCGGCATATTGAGCTCTTTTTCGCGCTGTGTGAAGCCCTCGTACAGCAAAACATCTAAGTCCATGCACCGTGCACCGTGGTAAATTTCCCGCACGCGCCCCATCGCTGCCTCTATACCGAGGCACGCGCCGAGCACCGCGCTTGGCGAAAGCTCCGTTTTCAGCAAAACGCAAATATTCCAATAGTCCTGTTGCTCGTCCGGCACGTCAAACGGCGCGGTCTGCCACACGGAGGAAACATTTTCGACCTCCGTTTTCGGCAGGTGCGAAAGCGCCGCGAGTGCTGCGCGCAGGTTTTCCCGGCGGTCGCCTAAATTCGTGCCGAGCCCCAAGACGACGCGCTTCATGCCCGACTCCTTGTCATTTCGACCGAGACGTAATCGAACACCGCGTTGATGGGCGCTTCCGGCTTTTTCAGCTCCACCGTCACGCTCTGCACCTTCGGGTAGTTCTCCAAAATCGCATCGCATACCACCTGCGCCGCGCGCTCAATGAGGTCATATTTCTGCGCCGTGAACACCGCGTTCACCGTTTTACGCACGGCGGCGTAGTTCACAGTCTCGTTGAGGTCATCTGTCTGCGCCGCGCGGGAAATGTCCGCCTGCATCGCAATGTCTAAAATAAACTTCTGGCCGTTTTCCTTTTCCTCCGGGTTCACGCCGTGGTAGGCAAATATCTCAAGGCCCTTAATGCGTATTGTTTCCATTTTATACTCCCTTTCTGAATTGCTTTATCGCGTCCGCTACGCGCGCCGCCTGCACCGCTTCAAACGTATCGTGCGCGCGCACCATGTCTGCGCCGAACAGCACCGATGCCGTATGTGCCGCCACCGTGCCCGCCATGCGGTCTTCAAACGGCGGGTTGCCGCAAACAGCACCGATAACGCGTTTTCTCGACGCCGCCATCAAAAGTGCCGTACCCGGCACGCGGATTTTCTCCGGATTTGCGATAAGCGCGAAATTTTCCTCATTTGTCTTGCCAAAGCCGATGCCCGGGTCGAAGCAAAGGCGATTTTTATTGACGCCACGCTGTTCCGCTTCCGTCGTTTTCTTCTCAAAAAATGCCCGAACGCGTTCCAAAATGTCGCCGCCCGCGCCGTTCAGGTCATCCGGATCACCGGGGTGCATCACGATGCAGCCGCAGTCGGTGTTTTCCACCGCGCGCCACATTTCCGGTGCAAAACCCGTCACGTCGTTGATGATATGTGCGCCGGCTTTGAGGGCTTTTTCCGCCACCTCGGGGTAAAACGTGTCGATGGAAATGGCAAGATTCGTCTTCTCCGCAACTGCCTTCACTACGTTTTCAATGCGCGCCCATTCTTCTTCGGGCGAGATGCGCACGCTGCCCGGGCGGGTGGACTGCCCGCCGATGTCCACAATGTCCACACCCTGCGCTTCCATCTCTACCGCGTGGCGCACCGCTTTTTCGGGGTCAAAATACTTGCCGCCATCGGAAAACGAATCCGGCGTCACGTTCAAAATGCCCATCACATAGGTTCTGTTCAGCGGAAAGCGTTTTCCCGCCGCGTAAAATTCCGTCATATCGGTCTCCTTACTTTGCAAGCAGCAGCATGACCTCGTTGCGGGTCTTCGCTTCCGTGCGCATGCAGCCGCGCAAGGCAGAGGTCTGCGTCAAAGCGCCCGCCGCACGCGCGCCGCGCATCGTCATGCACAAGTGCTCCGCTTCAATGAACACCGCCACGCCGCGCGGGTTCAGGTTTTCTTCGATAAAGTCCGCAATCTGCGCCGTCAGACGCTCCTGCACCTGCGGACGCCGCGCAAAGCAATCGACGATACGGGCAAATTTGGAAAGCCCGATGATCTTGCCGTCGCGCGGGATATACGCAATATGGCACTTGCCGATGAACGGCAGCAAGTGGTGCTCACATACGGAGTAAAGCGGAATGTCCCGCACAAAAACGAGCTCGTCGTGCTCGCCCTCTTCGTGGAAAATTTTGAGATGCTGCTTCGGGTCGGATTTTAACCCCGAGAAAATCTCCGCATACATGCGTGCCACACGGTTCGGCGTTTCCTGCAGGCCCTCGCGCTCCGGGTCTTCTCCAACAGCCAGCAGAATTTCCCGCACCGCTTTTTCAATTCGTTCCAGATCCATAAATGAACACCCTTTCCCTCATGTTTCTCGTTTCCGTCATTATAGCACAGAAGCTGAGAAAAAGAAACGGCCCGCAGCGAAATTTGCCGCAAACCGTGCTTTCTTCAAAACAGATCGAGCATGTTGTCTAAATATATTTCTTCCCGCACGCGCAGCCGGTATTCCGGCTTTGTCATGTAGTAAAGCAGAAATTCCAAAATGAGCGCACTGCCGAGTCCCCTGCCCTCAATTTTAAAGTTCGTGAAGCCCATCGGCAGATATACGTTCTGTATATCTTCAACACCGATAAACCCCGGGTTCTCCATCGCCTTTGAAAAGCGGTAGCCCTCCTTTGCGTTCGGCGCGGTGCAGATGTGTTCCGGGCCGTCTATGCCGAGGTTTTTGCGGCTCACCGCTTCATAACACGCTTTGCGGTCTTTGCAGCCGAAAGAGCAGCACTCGTTGCAGAGAAACTCCGTCTTGTCTTTCAGCGCCTGCGGCAGCGCGTTCAGCTTTTCAACTTGTTTATTCAGCCGAAAATCCGGCACGACAAACCGAAAATCTTCGCGTTCGAGCTCCTGTTTAAAGTCTTCAAAGTCCGTCAGCACCTTCGTCGTAGACGAAACAAAATACAGCCCCGGGTACGTCTTTTTTAAATAGTCTAACAGTAAATCGGAATGCACGATCACGCCGTTTGGAGGGCTTTCGCTTTCCGCAAACAGCTTACACAGTGTATTGCACTTCGGGTCGGATAAATGCTTTTCCTCCAGCAAAGAATTGCTGAACGTCAGCCGCGCGGAGATGTTATATTCCCGCATGAGCGAGAGTACCGCGCGCGGGTCGTGCTCGCCGTCGCCGAGGCGCCCGCCGCCCCAAAGGCAGTCCGCCGGCGCGCCGTAAACAGACGCGATCTCGCACCACTCGTAAAAATATTCTCTGTGCGCTCCGTACAGCGGCAAAAACACACTGTACAGCTCGAAAAATTCAAATAAGCCGGGCAAATGATAGTACGCTGTCACGTTTCCCTCCGATTTAATCCCCGTACGGGTCGGCAATGGCTTCCGAAAGCTCCGTGCCGTCCTCCGCCACCTGCCGCACCGTCACACGGTCGCCTTTTTCTATGTCGTCCGCCGCACAGGTCACGGCGTATTCGGACAGGAACGTCGTCTCCTTCGCGTTGCCGTCCACGTAAATCACGCTGTACGGCGTGAAATTTTTGCCGCGCACCATCAGCATATCGTTCCGCACATACGCCGTGTTCACAGTGATGTCCCGCGTGCCGAAGCGCATGTCGGTCTCCTCAAACGGCTGCTCGCCGTGGTACACCACACGGTCGCCGTACAGCATGTCGTATTGCAGCGTGCGCAGCTCCGTTTCGTATGCACCGCGCCACGGGTTTAACTGGTGGAATTTCGTCAGTGTGCCTACGTTGATGTCTAAAAGCTCCAAAACACGGGACGAAAGCTGATACGCCTTCACGTTTCTATCCGCGCCCCCCACGCCGCAGTTGCTCCAAATGACGTACTCCGTTTCAAACAGGCCGCCCGCAGAAAGGTCCAGCATATCCTTGCTGATCTCCAGCGACGGCATGTGGTCGCCGTACAGCACCAAAACGGTCGGCTCCTCCCACGTCGTCAGCACATCGGTCAACGTGCGCAGAAATTCATCCACCTCGTGAATCTGCGTCGCGTAATATTCCATTTGTCCGCGCAAAGCGGGGTCTTCTATGCCGGAAAGCACTTTGATATCCGCCGTCTCGCTCTCCTCTGGATACGCGCCGTGCGGCTGCACCGAAATGGTGTAAATAAGGTCGCGTTCCTCCGTTTCGGAAAGCGCCCGCACAATCTCTTTTGTCAGAATCTTATCCTTCGCCCAGCCGATTTCGTTTGTCTCCACGTGGTTCATGTATTCAAGCGTCGTGAATGAACCGAATCCGAGCTTCGGGAACACGATGTTGCGGTCATAGAACGTCGCCGTATTATTGTGAATGACGTGCGACGCGAGCCCAAGTTTTTTTAAGTCATACGCGATGGACTCGCACGGCGTTTCCTGCAAAATCGTCTTGTACGGATATTCGCCCGTGCCGAAGTCATGCACATTCATCTGCGTGATGACCTCAAATTCCGTGTTCGCCGTGCCCGCGCCGACGGACGGCGCGGTGAAATACCCGCTGGGGCATGTCTCCTTCAGCTCTTCAAAATACGGCACTGGGTTTTCGGAGAACGTCACGTCTTTTAAGCGGTTCACGTCGAAAAACGACTCCAGCTGCAAAAAGATGATGTTCGGCACGTCCTCGGGCGCTTTGTCCTTTGTGCGCAGCACCTCCGCTGCAATGGCGCGCACGCGGCGGGCGGAGTAATCCTCCGGCCGGTCGATACCCGTGTCAACGAGACTGCGCGTAAACGTGTACGCAAAGCCGTAATTCTCTGTCAAACGGATAACATCCGTATATGTATTCTCGCCGAAGCCTAAGGACGTCGGCAGATACGGAATGACAATGCACGCGCAAAGGAGTATCACGCTCACCGCCGTGTTAAAGAGCCGGTGCACCGGGCTTTTCGGGCACTTTTTAAAGAGCATCACAAGCCCCGCAAGCAGCAAAATCACCGCAATAACAAGCAAAATAAATGCCGGTACGCTCATGTAAATGCCGATAAACGACCAATCGAGCTGCAAAATCGCAAAATCAATGGCGGAAAGCGGCGAAACGCGGTAGCTGAGCACATATAAATTCGCAATGCCGAGTCCAAGCCACACCGTGCCGATCAAAATGCCGAAAAACCACCGCCGCTTGGAAAACAGGCACAGCGAAAGGAAAAACGTCAAAATCAGCACGTTTTCTAAAAATGCCAACGGGTGCGATTCGAGCAGCACGAAAACAGCGGAAAGGCTCTGCCTGTCCATCAGCTCTATGACGATATTCAAAAATAATCCGCCGAGAAAGCACCCCAAAATACCCCGAATGCGCGTTCCCTTTTCAAACAGCCCGTACAGCGTATGTAAAAACCGCCTGATGTCCTCCACCCCCGGTCTCCTGCTCGCAGTTTCTCAAAACTGCGTATTCAGCATGATTATAAAACCGAAAATGAATTTTTTCAAGCGGTTTCAACTTAGTATTTTCTTAAAATTTTGGGGTGACATTTTACGCTTCACGCGCCTTTGCAGCCCGAATAGCTTTTACATCCACGCCGCGTGGGGCAATGTTCTCCGTATACGTCTCATAACAGCCCTCGTTTCTGCGTTTTTACGCGAACTGTGCGTTATACAAATGCCGGTAGAATGTGTCGCCCTGCATCAAGCTTTCATGCGTACCGCGCTCCACAATCTCGCCGTCGCGCACGACTAAGATCATATCCGCGTTGCGAATGGTCGATAAGCGGTGCGCAATGACAAAGCAGGTCTTGTCCGCCATCAGCGTACGCATGGCCTTTTGTATGCGCAGCTCCGTGCGCGTATCGACGTTTGAGGTCGCCTCGTCCAGAATGAGTAGAGACGACTCCAGCAGCATCGCGCGTGCAATGGTCATCAGCTGCTTTTGTCCCTTTGAGATATTCGCGCCGTCGTCCTCGAGCACCGTTTCGTAACCGGCCGGCAGCGTCCTGATATAGTCATGGATGCCGCACGCCTTGCACACGCGCTCCACGTCTTCGCGCGTCGCCTTTTCGCTGCCGTAGGCGATGTTTTCATACACCGTGCCCGTAAAAAGCCATGTGTCCTGCAAAACCATGGAATAATTGAGGCGCAAACTGCGGCGCGTCAGATCTTTGATTGGCTTATGGTCAAGCGTGATCTCTCCGCTGTCCACATCGTAAAAGCGCATCAGCAAATTGATGATGGTCGTTTTGCCCGCGCCCGTCGGGCCCACAATGGCCACAAGCGCGCCCTTCGGCACATGCAGCGAGAGATCTTTGATGATCTGTCTGTCCTTTGTGTAGCCGAAGTTCACGTGCGAAAGGTCTACGTCACCCTCAGCTTCGGTGAGGTCTTCGGCATTCGGACTGTCCGCGACCTCGGGTTCTTCATCCAGTAAGCGGAACACGCGCTCCGCCGCCGAAAACGCCGACTGCAATTCACCGATGATGTTCGCGATTTCGTTGATCGGCCCGCTGAACTTGCGGGAGTACAGTACAAAGCTCGAAATGTTGCCGATAGAGATTGACCCGCCCAAAAACAGCAGTGCGCCGAAAAAGCTGACGAGTGAAAGCGAAAGGTTGTTGACGAAGTTGACGGACGGTCCCACCATGCTGCCGTAATAATCGGCGCGGTAGTACGCGTCCACAGTCTCGTCGTTCTGTTTATCGAGCTTCTTAATGGTGTTTTCTTCTTGGCTATACGCGCGCAGCGTCTTCTGCCCGCTGATCATTTCCTCCACAAAGCCGTTCAGCTCGCCCAGCTTTGCAGAGCGCTTGCGGAACAGTGGCCGCGTAAAGCCCGTGATCTTCTTCGTCATGAACATCGAAAGCGGCACAGTGAAAACAAACACCAGCACAAGCGTCGGCGAAATGGAAAGCATCATGATGAGCGCGCCGATGACTGTGACGGCGCTCGCGAACACCTGCACCATATCATTCGTAAGCGAGGTGTTGATGGTGTCGATGTCATACGAAATACGGCTCAGAATGTCGCCCGTCTGGTGTGTATCGAAGTATCCGACCGGCAGCTCGCTCAGCTTTTGGAACACATCGTGCCGCATCGTGTTCACCACGCGGCGGCTGATGACGATCATAAGGCGCGTCAGCGCATACGAAAGTGCTGCGGATATCGCGTACATCACAACCATCAGAACGCCGTAGTAGCCCACCTTTTCAAAGTTGACTTTGCCGCGGCCGAACTCCATCGCATCCACCGCAAGGCCCGAAATGTACGGTCCCGCCAGTGACAGCAAATTGCCGCCGACCGTCAGTAAAATCGCCCCGAGCATCAAATATTTGTAGCGCATCAAATACGGCAAAAGGCGCGACAGCACCGCCTTTTTTTTCATTTTGGGCTTTTCGTGTTTTTCCGTTTGCACGGTTTCCGGCCTTTTCATGCGTGCACCTCCTTTGCGAGTCCCTCGCCGATCTGCGACTCCCCGATCTCGCGGTAAAGCGGACAGGTCTCCATCAATTCTTTGTGTGTGCCCATGCCGATGACATTGCCGTTTTCGAGCACCATGATTTTTTCCGCATGCATGATGGAGCTGATGCGCTGCGCAATGATGATCTTTGTCGCGTCCGCACAATGCAGGCGAATTTCTTCACGCAGCTTCGAGTCCGTCCTGTAATCGAGCGCGCTCGAGGAGTCGTCCAACAGCAAAATGTCCGGGTCGCCCGCCAACGCGCGCGCAAGCAACAGTCTCTGTTTCTGCCCTCCCGAAAGGTTCGCGCCCTTAATGGCGACCGGCGCGTCCAGGCCGCCCTGTTCTTCAATAAATTCCAGCGCCTGTGCGCGTCGTGCCGCTTCCAAAAGCTGCTCGTCCGTCAGGTTTCGCCCTAAGCGGATATTCTCGCGTATCGTGTCCTTAAACAGCGTGTCGTTTTGGAACACCACGCCGAACTTCGCGCGTAAATCGGACGTCGCGTAGTCGCGGATATCCACGCCGTCTATTTTCACGGAGCCCTCCGAAACGTCGTAGTAACGCATGAGTAAACGAATAATCGTCGATTTACCCGCGCCTGTCGCGCCGATGATGCCGAGCGTCTCGCCGCGCTTTAACGCAAAATCGATGTTCCGCACCGCAAAGCTGCCGCGCGCATAGCGGAACGTCACGTGGTCAAACTCCACGTGCGGCGCGTCCTTCGGCAAAAAGCTGAAGTGCGGCTCCGTCTCGAAAAGCTCCACCGGCGTGTCCAGCACCTCCAATACACGCGCAGAGGAAGCCGATGCGCGTGAAAGCATCATGAAAATGCGGTTAATCGCCATCAAAGCGTTCAAAACGATGGTGTATAAATTCATGAACGCGATGATCTTGCCAATCTCGGAGGTACCGTTGTTCACGCGCACCGCGCCCACCGTGATGACCGCCACAATGCCGAGGTTCAGCAAAAGGCTCATCACCGGGTTGATGAGCGCCATGGTGCTCTCTGCCGTGCGTTCCTTTTCGGTGAGGTCGTCGTTCACCTTTTTAAACCGCGCACGCTCATAGTCTGATTTGGAAAGCGCCTTGATGACGCGCACGCCCACGGCGTTTTCACGCACCACGCGCAGCATGGAATCGGAAGCCTTCTGCACAATCTTAAAAAGCTTCGCACCTTTTCGCGAGACGTAAAACACAATTACGCCCACAATGGGCAAGGACGCCACCATAATGAGCGTCAGCATCGGATCCATCGTCAGCGATACGATGATGCCGCCAAAAAGCAGCAGCGGCGCACGGACGCCGATGCGCTGGATCATGCCAATCGTCTGGTGCAAAACGTATGTATCGCTCGTCATGCGCGAAATAAGCGACGGAATTGTGAACGCATCGACCCTGCTTTCCGAAAGATACGAGATCTTCCGGAACAGGTCGTGCCGGATCTGCCGCGTGCAGTCGCGCGCCACAGCGGATGCCATGCGGTTCGCCGTGATGTTGCCGCCCCACGCAATAAGCGAGCACACGATCATCAATCCACCCCACAGACATACCGGGCGAATCTCTTTCAGCGGGATCAGATCGTCAATGATATACGACAAAATCCACGGAATCGCGAGCTCCACAAGCGTACCGACCGCCTTAAAGCTAATGCCCACGCCCATGCGCGGCAAAAACGGTTTTAAATACACCGCCAGTCTTTTCAAATTACATGCCCTCTTTCCCCTAAGAAGCTCTCAATAGTTGTATTTGCAACTATTATAGCGTATCCCGCACAATTTTTCAATATAATTATAAAATATTTTGGTAAATTTAAGCCTTTGCTTGACAAAAAGCCTCCCCGTGGTATAATAGATAAAATTTACCGTTTGCGAAAACGAAGGAGGGAATTCCATGATCCACACAGATTTTGACCCGGAGAAAACAGCCGTCATTGAGCCGAGCGAATTCTATCACCCGATGGAAAATATGCCGGAGGCACTCATCGGCGTGTTCTCCCGCCCGCTTACGGAGAAATACGCGGCGGAATTTCACGGCGAAGTCATCATGCAATATCAGGACTGCAACGGTGGAGAACCGGTCTATCGCTGCACTGCGCCGAACGGCACCGCGTTTGCGCTGATGTGCATGCGCGTCGGCGCGCCGTCTGCCTGCGGCATCATGGAAGAGATGATCCCCCACGGCGTGAAAAAGTTTTTGATGCTCGGCTCCTGCGGTACACTCGATCACGCCATCACCGCCGGGCACATTCTGGTGCCTTACGCCGCCGTGCGCGATGAGGGCACCAGCTACCACTACGCTCCGCCCGCCGAGGAAGCCGTACTCGAGCCTGCCTGTGTAGATGCCGTCTGCCAAGCGCTCGAAGACATGGACGTCCCCTATGCCCGCGTGAAAACGTGGACGACCGACGCATTCTTTCGTGAGACGCGCGGCAAGGTTGAAAAGCGTTTAAAGCAAGGCTGCTCCGTCGTCGAGATGGAATGTGCCGCCATGGCGACCGTCGCGGCGTTCCGAAACGTCAAATTCGCCCAGTTCATGTGGGCGGCAGATTCCCTTTCCGGCGAAAAATGGGACGCCCGCAACTTAAATAAGCTCGGCACGGATGCCGGCGAGATCTACATGGAAGCCGCCATCCGCACCTTAGAGTACCTGTAAACATACAAAAAAGTTAAGAAAACCTGAATTCTCCCCGCACAGACTGGAAATGTGCGGGGAGTTGTATTATACTATATAAAATGATAAAATGGGTTTTATGGGAAAGTCGCAAGTCCGTTCCGCAGAGTCGGAATTTCAGTACGATTGAGTCAAGAAAGGAACATGAATATGAACGTAAAACATGAAGAATTGACCGTCCGCGCCTTATATGATCTCAGCTACACCGCGGCGCGCCCGCTGCTTGAAGCCTGCACCTACCCGTGGGAGGCGCTGCCGAAGATCGGCGAGTTCATTAAAGCGCTCGGCAAAACACTTTCGCCCGAAGAATACGACCAGCGCGGCGAAGACGTGTGGGTCGCGAAAAGCGCCAAGCTTTACCCGAACGTCTACATTGCAGGCCCCACTGTCATCGGGCCGGAGACCGAGGTGCGCCCCGGCGCATTTATCCGCGGCAACGCGCTCATCGGCGCAGGCTGCGTCGTCGGCAATTCCACCGAGGTGAAAAACGCCATCCTGTTCGACGGCGCGCAGGCCCCGCACTATAACTACATCGGCGATTCCGTCATGGGCCACAAGGCCCACACCGGCGCGGGCGCCGTCACGTCGAACTTAAAGCAGGATCACTCGAACGTCACCGTTTTAAAGGACGGCGAACGCGTAGAGACCGGCATGCGCAAATTCGGCGCCATGCTGGGCGATCACGCCGAAATCGGCTGCGGCAGCGTTTTGAATCCCGGCACGGTCATTGGCAAAAACGCACGCGTCTATCCGCTTTCCATGGTGCGCGGCTTCGTGCCCGCGAACCACATCTATAAAAAGGCCGGTGAGGTCGCCGAAATTCACGACTGATCTTCGCCGTAAAGAAAAGAGGTCTTTATGGAGCTTTTAAAGCAACTCATCACGCGCATACTCGGCTCCGGGCTGCTTTCCACCGCCCTTGTGCTCGTGCGTGCCGTCACCGTCCTGATGGTTTTGTACGTTATCTGGCGCTGCTATACCTCGTTTAAAAAGGGACAGCGCCGCAAAGACCCGGTCGTCATGCTGGAGGATGCCGCCACCGGCGCGCATTTCCCCGTTTTGTACTGGGAGAATTCCATTGGGCGCAGCCGCAGCTGCGATATTCAAATACCCGATAATTCCGTTTCGCGCGACCACGCCGTTTTAATGCGCCGCGAAGAGGGCTGGTTCGTGTGCGATACCGGCTCCCACGCCGGCACACGCGTGCGCAATAAACAGATCACAGAGCCCACGCTCGTGCAGATCGGCGACAAAATCCGCATGGGCTCCACCACGCTCACGCTGCGTAACGCGTCCGACGTGCCGCAGAAAAAGCGCAGCATGTTCACCGGCTTTTCCAAAGAGGCGGCGTCCCCCTTTAAACTGATGCTCGTCGTCACACTCGTTCAGATGTCGCTCACCTTGCAGCTGATGATCGGCACAGGCGAATTCCGCCTCTACCCCGCCGCACCGTTCGTGATTCTGTTCACGGCAAGCTGGGTGCTGTACTTTTTCTCCCGCCGCATCTTAAAGCGCGTCAGCTTTGAGATTGAAACCGTTGGGCTTCTCCTCAGCAGCATCGGCATCCTGCTCCTCAGCGGTGAGGGGCTCGACACCGTTAAAATGCAGATTGCCGCATTCGGCATCGGCATTGTGCTTTTCTGCTTCCTTGTTTGGTTCATGAGCGACCTCGAGCGCGTCATGAAGCTGCGGCTCTACATCGCCATCGGCGCCATTTTGCTGTTTGTTGCAAACCTTGTGCTCGGCAAAGACGTCAACGGCTCCCGCAACTGGATCTTCATCGGGCCGTTTAGCTTCCAGCCCTCGGAGTTCATCAAAATCGCATTCGTGTTCGTCGGCGCGTCTACGCTCGACCATTTGCAGACGAAAAAGAACATCACGGAGTTCATCGTGTTCGCCGCCATTTGCCTCGCATTTCTGTTCCTCATGCGCGATTTCGGCACGGCGCTCATCTTCTTCGCCTGCTTCCTCATCATCGCGTTCATGCGCTCCGGCAGCTTCCGCACCATTTTCCTCATCCTCGCGGCAGCGTGCTTCGGCGTGTTCCTCATTTTGCAGTTTAAACCCTACGTTGCCCAGCGCTTCTCGGGCTGGATGCACGTGTGGGAGCACACACAGGACAGCCTCGGCTACCAGCAGGTGCGCACCATGACGTATATCGCAAGCGGCGGCCTCTTCGGTCTCGGCCTCGGCAACGGCATCTTAAAATATGTCGCCGCCGGCGACAGCGACCTCGTGTTCGGTATGCTGTGCGAGGAACAGGGCCTTTTAATGGGCATGGCAGTGCTGTTCGCGCTCGTCCTCTTTATCCTCTACGCCCGCAGTGATGTCACACGCAGTCGCTCCACGTTCTACGCCATCGCGGCGTGCGCCGTCTCGGGCATGCTGCTCTTTCAGGCCGCGCTCAATGTCTTCGGCCCCACGGATGTTCTGCCGCTCACCGGCGTCACGCTGCCGTTCATCAGCGCAGGCGGCTCCAGTATGATCTCTGTCTGGGGGCTTCTGGCATTTCTCAAAGCGTCCGATGAACGCACCTACGCTGCCCGCCGTGCGGGAAGACACCCGAAAGGCGAAGCCGACGAAGACACGATTTCCTTCACCCCGCCGCGCTACTCCCCGAATGACCCGCCCACGCCGCGGCCCCGCGTGAATACCCGCGCCGAAAACACGGCCCCGCGTTCCCGCGGCGCATACCGCGTCCATATTTCCGAAGAAAACCTCTCGCCGGGTCAGTCCCGCACACGCAGAAAGGATGGTGACCGCCGATGAAAACGACCGGCTTTCGCTCTTTTGTCCTTTACATTTTGCTGTTCGCCTTCTGCGGCGGCTTCGTCTGGTTCCTCATCAACCTCGCGTTAAACGGCTCCACATGGGCCACGCAGCCGTACAACGGTCACATTTACGGCGATGACACCGCCGTTTCCGCCGGTACCATCACAGACCGCAGCGGCATGGTGCTCGCCAAAACGGAGGACGGCTCCCGCGTTTACGCCGAAAGTGAAGACATTCGCCGCGCACTGCTCCACACTGTGGGCGATTCCAGCGGCTACATCGGCACCGCTGTGCAGGCCGTGCACCGCTCGCAGCTCGTGGGCTATAACCCCATCACGGGCCTTGCGCGCACCGTGCTTTCGGACCTCGGCAACAACCTCGTTTTAACGGTAGATGCCAACGCCAGCGCCGCCGCGTACAACGCCTTCAACGGCCGCAACGGCTCCGCGTTTGTCTATAACTATAAGACCGGCGAGGTACTCGTCAAGGTCAGCGCTCCCACATACGACCCCATGAACGTCCCGGAGGACCTCAACGATAACGAAGAATACAACGGCGTTTTCCTCGACCATACGCTTTCCTCCACCTACACGCCGGGCTCCATCTTTAAGCTCGTCACAGCGGCTGCCGCCATGGAGTACCTGCCCGATTGGGACACCCGCACCTATACCTGCGAAGAAGAAATGGACATCGGCTCCGGCAAGGTGACGTGTCTCAATTACCACGGCGAGCTGAACCTCGAGCAGGCGCTCGGCTATTCCTGCAACCTCTACTTTGCGCAGCTTGCGGAGGACATCGGCGCGGAAAACCTCAAAAAGAAAGCCGAAGAAATGGGCTTCGGTAAAAACTTCTCGTTTGATTCCGTCACCACCGACAAAAGCAGTACCAATTTAAGCAGCTCCACCAGCGCCATAGACCTCGCGTGGAGCTCCGTCGGTCAGGCGGATGTCATGGCAAACCCGTACCACATGGCGCTTTTGATGGGCGCCATTGCAAACGGCGGCTCCACACCGGAGCCATACCTCACGGGCGGCAAAAGCCGCGCGAGCTACACCTTAACGGACAGCTCCACTGCCGCTTCTCTCCACAGCATGATGCGCAACAACGTCGTCAATTACTACGGCGAGTATCTTTTCGACGGTTATTCGCTGTGTGCCAAAACCGGCACCGCCGAGCTCGACGATAAAAACCCGAACTGCTGGATCGTCGGTTTCTCGGAGGACGAAAGCACCCCGTATGCGTTCGCCGTGTGCGTGCAGGAGGGCACCTCCGGACTCTATACCGCCGGTGAAGTCGTCTCCGCCGCACTCAACGCCATTACAGGGAATTGATCTTCCGTAAACCACAGCGAAGCGACGAATAAAGTTTCGTCCACCTTTTCAAAGGTGGTGGTTTCCAAAGGCAACGCCTTTGGTCGTCGTTCGCAAACGGCGAGACCTTTTTACCTACCAAAAATCAGGAAGATAGGCAGAATAGTCCGGTGGACTGTTCTGCCGCAAGGAACCCTATTAAGGGGTTCCTTGAAGAACTCGCCACAGCGAATTCTTCGAAATAAAGCAACGCCGCACCCTCGATTTTTCATTGAGAGTGCGGCGTTGCTTTATGCCTTCGTATAAAATTCAAGCTCCCTCTGACTGAGAAAAAGAATGAGATACTGCGCACCCTCAATCACAGCCGGAAACACCCACGGCAGCAAAATCAAAAGCCGACAAAATGCAACGAACCCCGAGGGGTTACCTCGGGGTTCGTTGCTTGAAAAAGGAGATTTATGAAAAAGACTCGTACTCTAAATTAAATCAACCCGCGCTGTATTCGGAAAGCTTCAGTTCCACGGTTGCGGACTGCTGCGTCGAAGAGCGGTACACCTGAAGTGTTACCGTATCGCCCGGCTTCTTGCTGAGGATTGCGGAACGCAATGTGGATTCACTGTCCAGCTGCTGGCCGTCAATAGCGGTAATCACATCGCCCACCTGCAAGCCGGAAGCCTGTGCCTCGCTCGAATTGAGCTGTGCCACATACTCGCCCTGCGGCAAACCGTAGAAACGACCCGTCATGCTGTCGATGAACTGACCGGAAATACCGAGAACAGCTCTGTCCTTCACATAACCGTACTGGATGAGGTCGGAGATAATCGGCTGTGCCGTATCGATCGGAATCGCAAATCCAAGGCCCTCATAGCCCGTAGCGGAAATTTTCGCGGAGTTGATGCCAACGACCTGACCATACTCGTTGATGAGTGCGCCGCCGGAGTTACCGGGGTTAATCGCCGCATCGGTCTGGATGTATTCCATCGTGTAGCCGGTCGTGTTATTGGCAATCGCGCGGTTCAAAGCGGAAACGTAACCGATCGTTACACTGGAGCTCAGCTCGTGGCCGCCCGGGTTACCGATGGCCATGACCTTATCCGCAACGCGCAAATCTTCGGAAGAGCCAAATTCCGCAGCCGTCAAGCCCGTCGCATCGATCTTTACGACCGCAAGGTCCGTCACGGTATCGCTGCCGATCAGCTGTGCTTCATACGTCTCACCGTCGGAGGTCATAACCTTCAGGGAAGTCGCACCCTCCACAACATGCGCATTCGTGATGATGTAGCCATCTTCACTCATGATGATGCCGGAGCCTTCGCTCGCCGGGGAAACGCTGCTGTCCGACGTGTCGGTCTGCATAAAGCCGTAATTCTGTGTCACCTGATAATTCTGGATGCACACGACAGACGGTGTAAGCTTTGCGGCAATGTCCTGGTCGCTCATCGCGGAAACCGTGCCGTCGCTGCTCGTGCTCGTATCCGAGTTCGTGTCGCCGTTCACCACGCGCGAGATTGTGAACGCAGCATTGCTGCTCGCTTCGGAAGACTGCACATTGATGACGCCGTTTTGAATCATCGCGACGAATACGCCAAGCGACGCCGCCGAGGTGATCGCACAGCAAAGCACAACGGCTAAAAGCTTCAAGCCGAATTTCGAGCCGTGCTTTTTGGGCTTCGGCTGTTTTTGCGGATGATGCACAGGCACACCGTAATACACAGGCTGTCCGTTTGGCTGCACCGGCGCGTTCTGCTGCGGAGCGTTCTGTGCGTTCCACGTATATGCGGGGGTGTTGTTCGTCGGATACTGTGCGTTATGATAGGTGCCGTAGGCGTTTGTGCTGTTTACAGCGTTATTAGCGGAAGTATTGGTGTTCACCGGTTCAGACCCATTGTTCGGGTCAAAACCATTTTGGAATTTCTCATGATTGTCACTCATGGTTCCTTACTCCTTTCACATAATACCATATTCCAAACGGTTTTTCAACCTTTTTTTCTTTCCGTTCGGATTATCTATATTATTTCGGAGTTCTGTGAAGTTCATGTGAAGTGCAGTGAACAGTTTCATGAAAAAAGCAAGAAATCTCTGTCACACAAAAACAACGAAAGCCACCGGTGCGTGTTCCGGTGGCTTTCCTTATACGCTGATTTTATTTTGTCGTCAGATGCGCACTTTTCAGCGCCTTGCGAATCAAAGCGGAGAGCGGCACGGAAATGATGATGGCGAGAATCGCGTTCACCGTGCTCGAAGCCGCTTTCGTCGCAAGCGCAATCGCCGCAGCCTCCGGCGCACTGCCCGCAAGCACCGTTGTAATGTAGGACTTTGCGAGATACAGCACAATATATGTCAGGCTGCCGCAGATGCCCGCCACAATGCTGCGCGGTACGGTAATGGTAAAGTCTTCCTCCAGCATGTTGCCGGTGATTTTACCCTTGTGCGCGATGAGGCCGCAAACCGCAGCCAGCAGGAACTTAAATACAAACGTAAACGGAGCCGAAGCGATGTACGCCGGGTTCGTCAGGTCGTAGAGCATCGCGCCGATACCGGAAGCCAGACCGCCTCCGATCGGGCCCATCACAAAGCCCGCAAGCAGGCAAAACGCGTTGCCGAGGTGGATACGGGAAATATCGCCCACCGGCACCGGAATCGGGAAGCTCAGGTAGTTGGAAACGAACACCAGCGCGCCCAAAAGGCCCACGGTAACAATCTTGTAGATGGAATTCTTGGTTTTCATTTTGATTACCCCTTTGCTTTGGGGCGCGACTGCACCGTTCGTGCGCCGTGCCTTGAAGATTGCACCCAGTATAGCACCGCGCTGGTATTATCGCAATGGCCAGATTTAATATAATTTTTAAGGTCAGATGATTTTTTCACACCCCAAAAGCCCGCCCCGGTTGCATTTTCGTCAAAAAAGCGGTATACTGGCGGTGCGAAAAGTGTCGTTCGCTTTTCGATTATCTATAATATGAAGAAGGGATATTCATGGCAAAAGTAAAAGCCGTTATTTTTGATATGGACGGAACCGTGGCCAATACGCTCACTTCCATCGCCGGATTCGGCAACGCCGCGCTTGAAGCGCACCGCTTAAAAACGTTCCCCGTAGGCCGCTACCGCACATTCGTCGGTAACGGCGCAGATATTCTCATGCGCCGCATGCTCACTGCCGCTAAGGGCACATACACCGAAGAAGATGTAAAAGCCCTGCGCAAAACGTATGACGCTTTATATGAAAGTGATCCCACAAAAGACGTCACCCCCTACCCCGGCATCGTAGAGCTGCTCCAAAAAATGCGTGAAAACAACGTCAAAGCCGCCGTGCTCTCCAACAAACCCGATAACATGACGTGCTATATCGCCGAAAAGCTGTTCACCGGGCTTTTTGATGTCGTCCACGGACAAAGGGAAGGCGTACCGAAAAAACCGAACCCCAGTGCCGCACTTTTATTGTGCGAAGAATTAGGCGTCACCCCCGCCGAATGCCTGTACGTCGGCGACAGCGGCGTTGATATGCAGACCGGGCAGAACGCCGGCCTCTTCACCGCCGGCGTCACCTGGGGCTTCAGGGACGAAAAAGAGCTCGACGAAAACGGCGCCGATACCCTCGTCCATAACGCAGAGGAGCTGGAAAACCTTATCCTCTAAACTAACGGCAATGGCGATTAAACGTCTTTCGTCAAGTTTTCTTCAGAAAACTTTTTGCCTAAATATAATTTATCCTCTCCAGGCTGCGTCCGGAGAGGATTTCTTCTTTTATTGCGCTTTGCTGTTTAGCTCCCGATATGTCCCAAGAATCAGCACCACCGAAACCACAAACGTCAAAATGTCTGAAACCGGCATCGAGTATAAAACGCCGTCCAAGCCGAACCAAATCGGCAGCAGGATGGCAAAGCCCACGCCGAACACTACCTCGCGCAACATGGAAAGCACCGTCGAGCTCAGCGCCTTGCCAAGTGCCTGCAAGAAAATAAAGCACGCCTTGTTCACGCACGCCGGAATCATCATACACAGGTAAATGCGGAACGCCTTCACCGCGAACTCCGTGTAAAATGCGCTTTCATTTGCCGCGCCAAACAGCGAAATGAGCTGTTGCGGGAAAAACTCCACCAAAATCAGCGCCACGGCGCCCACCGCTGCTTCCGAGATCAGCAGCATCGTAAACAGCTTATTTACGCGCCTAAATTTCTCCGCCCCCATGTTGAAGCCCACGATCGGTATGCACCCCGCCGCCATACCGACAACGATCGAGATCACAATCTGAAAGAACTTCATCACAATGCCGACCACTGCCATCGGGATCTGTGCGTACTGCGCCTGCCCGAAAATCGGGTCCAGTGCGCCGTATTTACGCAGCATGTTGTTGATGGCCGCCATTGCCGCCACAAGGCTGATCTGTGAGAGGAAGCTTGTCATACCAAGCGACAAAATGCGCCTGCAAAGCCCGCCGCCAAGCTTAAAATCTCCCTTTCCCGGGCGAATCACACGCATATTGCGCAAATACCAGATTGCAAGCACCGCCGTCACAATCTGCCCCAGCACCGTCGCAACCGCCGCGCCCATCATACCCCAGCGGCACACGAAAATGAACACCGGGTCTAAGATCGTGTTCAATATCGCGCCCGCCAGCGTCGATGCCATCGCAAATTTCGGGCTGCCGTCCGCGCGGATAATTGGGTTCAGCGCCTGTCCGAACATATAAAACGGCACGCCGAGCGCAATATAAAAGAAGTACTCCTTCGCATAACGAAACGTCTCCACGTTCACACGCCCGCCAAACATCGTTAAAATCGGTTCCGCCAAAAGCAAATACACAGCCGTCAAAGCCGCGCTTGCAAGCAAAACCAGCACCACGGCGTTGCCTACGCTCTTCTTCGCCGTTTTCACGTCCTTTTTACCGAGGTTGATACTCACATACGCACAGCAGCCGTCGCCGACCATTACCGCGATTGCGAGCGCCGCCACGGTCAGCGGAAACACAACGGTGTTCGCCGCGTTGCCGTAAGAACCGAGGTAGTCCGCGTTTGCAATGAAAATCTGGTCAACAATGTTATACAGCGCGCCGACCAGAAGCGAAATAATACACGGCACTGCATAACCGCGCATCAGCTTGCCCACACGCTCCGTGCCCAAAAATACGTTGGTGTTTTCATCCATACCTTTACCCCCTGATATAAATCTAAATCATAAAACAGCGAAATACGCCGCCCGAAAATCCGGACTTACGCATCTCGCTGCTCGATTTTGAAACCTATAAACTTGTATGCCGTCAGTTCAAATAGTCGCCCACCGGAGCGGAATTGTACTGCTTAATAATTTTGATTACAATTGAGCCGTCCGTTTCCTTATGCTCCTCTACGATTTTATACTTTGTGTGGCTGCGTTCCAGCCCGCTCTTGTAATTCGCAACTTCCTCCTGTACTGCGCGCATGGCGTAATCCTTTACCACACCCTCTTTAAGCTGGAAATGCAACGTTTGACAGATACACGCAGACTGAATTCGTTTCATAATTTCACCATTCCTTATCAAAATAGATGCGGCGCATATACGCAAACCGGATTTACGCACATACGCCACACGTTTTCTATTATTTTACTCTTTTGAAAATACTTTTTCAAAGGCAGTTTTCGCAAAATTTTCCGGCTCGCAGATTGGACACTTTGCACAAGCGTCACACGTCTGCTTCTTCGCCCCGCACACGTGCCGCCGTCTGTATTCCGTTGGCAGCTCGCCGTAAGCCTCCTTAAACGCCGCCGTAAATCGGCTCTGGCTCTCATACCCCACGGCCTGCGCCACGGACGCAATGTCGTTCTGCGTTTTCAGCAGCAGCCCCGCCGCAAGCTCCATGCGGTGCTGCTTCATGTGCGCCGCAATCGTCGTGCCGTACACTTTTTTGAACACCGTTTTCAGCGTCGTGGTGTTCATAAGGAACTCTCTTGACAGCGTTTCTATCGTGATGCGCTCGCTGATGTGTTCAATCAGGTAATTGTGCACGTTCCGAATGATCTCCTCCTGCGAAGCCTGAAAGTCCACTTCCTTTTCCGGGCACGTGATCTCCATCACCTGCTCCACAATCTCGTGCAAAAGCCCGATTTGCTCGGTGTCCGACGCCTTATAGTAGACTTCCTTGCCATCGCGGCGGCTCATGATAAGCCCACTGTCTAAAAGCGACTTCAAATGGTGCGAAACTGCTGGACTCGACATATCCATCATCGCTGCAATGTTGATAACACATTCTTCCCGGTGACTCAAAAGCCAGAAAATGCGCACGCGCACCGGGTCGCTCAGCTGCTTGAACACATCCGCCACGGCCGAAAAACGCTCCGTATTCATCAATTCTCTATGTAGCGCTTCGTCGTGCTTGTGCCTGCCGTGGTCGTGCGGCAATGCAAAATCCGCCATAAAAAGCCCTCCGTTTATCCATTTCGGAAATCCCGTTCGCCCGTTTGGAAGCAGCACCTGAAAACCCCTTGATTTTTTATTCCGGCCCCAGTATACTACAATCGTAACGATTAAGCAAGTATTTAATCGTTAGCACCACATTTCAAAACAAAATGATTTTTTACGGAGGTTTTTCCCATGAAAAAAACGTACAGCATCGAAGTTGACTGCGCAAATTGTGCCAACCTGATGGAAGAGGCAACCCAGAAAACCGCAGGCGTTGCAAATGCGACCGTAAACTTCATGACCCAGAAGATGATCGTTGAGTTTGAAGACGGTCAGGACGCTAAAGCTGTCATGAAGAATGTCCTCAAGGCCTGCAAGAAGGTTGAGCCGGACTGCGAAATCGAGCTTTAATTTACTTCGGTCTACCCGTATAGTCAGAAAAAATGACCGGCTCCGCTTTCACGGTACAGTCGGTCTTTTTCACACGGTAATGTGTCATCTAATTGCTATATAAAATTGCAAGAGGTATCCTCATGAAAAAGAAACAAAAGATTACGCTGTACCGCATCATCATCACCGCCGTGATGCTGGTCGTGTTACAGTTCTTACCTATCACGGGCATTCCGCGCCTTATCGCGTACCTCGCCGCCTATCTCGTCATCGGCTACGATATTTTGAGAAAAGCCGGCAAGGGCATCCTAAACGGCCGCGCGTTCGACGAAAACTTTTTGATGGCGCTCGCCACCCTCGGTGCGTTTTTCCTCGCCATTTGGACAAAGAGCGGAGATTATCTTGAGGGCATCGCCGTGATGCTGTTCTATCAGATCGGCGAGCTGTTCCAAAGCTACGCCGTCGGCAAAAGCCGCAAAAACATCTCCGCGCTGATGGACATCCGCCCGGACTACGCCAACATTGAAAAAGACGGCAAGTTAGAACAGGTCGATCCCGATGAAGTCGCGGTCGGCAGCATCATCGTCGTGCAGCCGGGCGAAAAAGTCCCGCTCGACGGCGTGGTCGAAAGCGGCAACGCAAGCCTTAATACCAGTGCGCTCACCGGCGAAAGCCTCCCGCGCGATGTCAAAGAGGGCGATGAGATCATCAGCGGCTGCATCAATTTAAACGGTGTTCTGAAAATCCGCACCACAAAGGAATTCGGCGAGTCCACCGTTTCCAAAATCCTCGACCTCGTCGAAAACGCCAGTTCCCGTAAGTCCCGTTCGGAAGCGTTCATCTCCCGCTTCGCTAAAATTTACACCCCGGCGGTCTGCATTTCCGCTGTACTGCTCGGCATCGCCGTACCGCTCCTACGCATGGCGTTCGGCATGGATGCCGCTTGGGTCGATTGGATCTACCGCGCGCTGACCTTCCTCGTTGTCAGCTGCCCGTGCGCACTTGTCATTTCCATCCCGCTCAGCTTCTTTGCAGGCATCGGCGGCGCAAGCCATGAGGGCGTGCTCATCAAGGGCTCCAACTATCTTGAAGCCCTCTCCGATGCAAAAATCGTCGTGTTCGATAAAACCGGCACGCTCACGCAGGGCGTGTTTGAGGTCACTGCCGTCCACCACAGCACGATGGACGAAGCAAAGCTGCTCGAGTACGCCGCGCTCGCCGAGTGCGCCTCCTCCCACCCCATCAGCAAAAGTTTGCAGAAAGCCTACGGCAAAGAGATCGACCGCAGCCGCGTAACGGACATTGAAGAAGTCAGCGGCAAGGGCATCACCGCCAAGGTCGATGGGCACGAGGTCCTCGCCGGCAACGCAAAGCTCATGGCGCTGCACAATATTCCATATAACGACTGCCACAGCGTCGGCACCATCATTCACATGTCAATCGACGGCGAATATGCCGGTCACATCGTTATCTCCGATGTCATCAAGCCCCATTCCAAGGAAGCCATTCAGAAGCTGAAGCACGCCGGTGTTGAAAAAACCGTCATGCTCACAGGCGATGCCAAGCGTGTGGCTGATCAGGTCGCCAAAGAGCTTGGCATTGACGAAGTTCGCAGCGAGCTGCTTCCGGGCGATAAGGTCAACGAAGTCGAAAAGCTCATTCAGAATAAGCCGAAGAAAGCAAACCTCGCGTTCGTCGGCGACGGCATCAACGATGCGCCGGTGCTCACCCGTGCCGATATCGGCATCGCCATGGGCGCTATGGGCAGCGATGCCGCCATCGAAGCCGCAGACGTTGTCCTCATGGACGATGACCCGATGCAGATTGCAAAGGCCATCAAAATTTCCCGTAAGTGCATCGGCATCGTCAAGCAGAACATCGTGTTCTCGCTCATCGTCAAGTTCGGCTGTCTCGCGCTCACCGCGTTCGGTCTTGCGAACATGTGGGCAGCCATCTTTGCGGATGTCGGTGTCATGATTATCGCGGTTCTCAACGCCATCCGCGCTTTGAAGTACAAAGAATAAAAGATAACATACCAAAACGCCCTCCCGCTGCGGTTTTTCCGTAAGCGGGAGGGCGTTTTTTGTTTTCTGTTTCAGCTTTTAATCTTTGTACAGATTGCCCGTGTACCAATCCACCATGCCGTTTTGCACAGCGTCCTCAAAGTAGTCGGGCCAGTAGTCCGGCGCTTTGCCGGAGGGATACCAAATGTCCGGGTACAACGCGTTTCCGTTCTCCGTGATTTTTGAGGTGTCCACGGTCGCATCTTCGCCGTCACGCACCTTGCGCGCCACGATCACCGTGCGGAAGCCCTCATATTCATACGAGCATGTTGAAAGCATCACCGTTTTGTCGTTTTCGTTCAGGTCAACGCCGGTGTTCACCATGCTGCGTTTCATCACATCGTAGTAAAACTGCATCTTGTCTTCCGCAGAGTCAAAATCGCCGCGCAGATAGTTGAACAGCTCCCCTTGGTTATCGTATGTATTCGTCTTGAATACCGAAACAATCTTCCATTCCGCCGCTTCCTTTTCGGTGTCATAGCGGAATACCGGACAGCTTTTCACGGTCTTGGCACTGCCGAAACCGATCACCTGCCAGAACATTCTGCCGTCCTGCATGCTGTGCCCGTGCAAAACCTGATTATCGGAGTCCTCCGTGCACATACCGTCCAAAAAGATGCTGCCGTACTTCGTGCTTTCCTTTTTGTAGTTGCGGTAAAGGTAATACTGCGGGTCGTCTGCAGGCGGCGTCAGCACCGGAAAATTGATGTCCGTGCCGTCCAGCTGCACCCAGCCCGTAATGTCGCTGTTCACACTTTGCAGCTTCAAAACAGCCTCGCGACGGCGCTCCAGCTCTGCCATGCGTTCGCTGTCCGCCGTGTCGTCTTCGGAAGAAACCGGGGCCACGCTTTCCGTGTCGCCCGCTTCGGAGTAGATTTTCTGAATCTCACCTACGTTTTTATCCGTCACATACGGGTTCACAATGAGCTCAATTACAAGCACCGCCGCCGAAACGACAAAAATCACCGAAAACAGCGTGATGAGCACCGGGAACAGAATTCTCCGCTTTCTCGGCTGCATACTTTCTTCGTCTTCATAGACCGCCACGCGCCGCATATGCTCCGGCTCGCGGTATTTGCGCCGCACGCGTTACGCCTCGTCCACCGGCAAACCGGCAAGGTAGCGGCGCACCATATCGAGTGCTTTGGAGGCCGCGCAGTGGCGGTGCCATTCGCGGGATTTCAGTCTGCCCATCGGCTGGCGCTTTGCCACCCACGTGTTCTTGCCGTCACTCAACGCAATGTACACAAGGCCCACCGGCTTTTCTTCTGTGCCGCCGTCCGGGCCCGCAATGCCCGTGATACCCACGCCGATGTCTGCACCGCTCTCACGCACAATGCCTTCCGCCATCGCGCGCGCCGTCTGTTCGCTCACTGCGCCGTATGTCACAAGCGTCTCGTGCGGTACGCCGAGCAAACGCTCCTTCACGCAGTTTGCATACGTCACACAGCCCGTCTCAAACACGGCGGAGGAACCCGGAATATCCGTAATGCGCTTTGCAAGCATACCGCCCGTGCAGGATTCCGCCGTCGCAAGCTTCTTGCCCGCTTTTTTAAGCGCACTGACCACAAGCTCCTCCAGCGTCTCCACGTCCACACCGTACACGAAGTTGCCGATGCGCTTCTTCAATTCTTCCACCACCGGCACGCACATCGCGTCCGCTTCTTCTTTCGTTGCGGCCTTCGCCGTCACGCGCACGAACATCTCGCCTTCCTTGGCATACGGCGCCACGGTCGGGTTGCTCTGCTCCATCAGGTCTTCGATCATCTGTGCCACCGGCGCTTCGCCTCTGCCGTACACATGCACGCTGTGCGAAGCGATGACCGCGCTCTGGAATTTCTCAAGGTACGGCACGGCATAGTTGTGCAGCATCGGGGTCAATTCCGAAGGCGGGCCGGGCAGCATGATGACGATCTTGCCCTTGTCCGTCCGGAACGCGCAGCCGGGCGCAGTGCCGTTGTCGTTTTTCAGCGCGGTGCAGCCCTCCGGCAGCATCGCCTGCTTCATCTGGTTTTCAGTCATGCCGCCGTTTGCAAAGTAATCGAGCAAATGCTGGTAGCTCTGCTCGTGCAAAACGAGCTTCTTGCCCGCAGCCGCCGCCACGGTCTCTTTCGTCAGGTCGTCGCCCGTCGGCCCAAGGCCGCCCGTTGTGATGAGAATATCGCTTCTGTCGAGCGCGTCGTAAACAGCCTTTTCCAGTCTGCCCACGTTGTCGCCGACTACGGCGGCGTAGAGCAGATCAATGCCGAGCGCCGAAAGCGCCTTTGCAACGATTGTTGTGTCCGTGTTCACGGTCTGGCCGAGCAAAAGCTCTGTACCTACCGATAATACTTCTGCCTGCATGGTAAAATTCCCCTTTCTTACAGATGACGGATCTCCGTCTTTTCAAGGCAATTTTTCAAAAGCTGTTCCACATCAAGCTTCTGTTCCGCAGCCTCCACCACATTTAAAGTGGGGCGAGTGCGCGGGTGCTTCGGCGTAAACACCGTGCAGCAGTCCTCATACGGCTCAATGGAAATATCATACGTGTCAATGCGGTGCGCAAGCGTCACGATTTCCGACTTGTCGCTGCCGATAAGCGGACGGAAAACCGGCATATTCGCCGCGGCGTCCGTGCAGGCGATGGCCTGAATGGTCTGGCTTGCCACCTGCCCAAGGCTCTCACCCGTGATGAGTGCGCTGCATTCGCGCTCGCGTGCAATGCGCTCGGCGGCACGCATCATAAAGCGGCGCATAATCACGGTCGCAAGCTCCTCCGGGCAGTTGTCTCGAATTTGCTCCTGAATTTCGGTGAACGGCACGGTGATCATGTCCATTCTGCCCGCGTATTCGCCGACCTTCTTCAGCAGCGCCACCACCTTTTCATGTGCGCGCTCGCTCGTGTACGGCGGGCTCGCAAAGTGAATGGCCGTCAGCTCCACGCCGCGCTTTGCCATCATCCACGCCGCCACCGGGCTGTCGAGGCCGCCGCTGATGAGAATAGCCGCCTTGCCGCCCGTGCCCACCGGAATGCCGCCCGCACCGGGCTTCGTCTCGCCGTGGATATACGCCGCTTTCTCGCGGATTTCCACGCGCACCGTGATCTCCGGGTTATGCACGTCTACGGAAATGTGCGGGTTCTCGCGCAGCAGCGCCGCGCCCACCTCGCGGGAGATTTCCATGGAGCCGAGCGGGAACTTCTTGTCCGCACGCTTCGATTCCACCTTGAACGTCTTAAAGCCCGCAAGTGTGTCATTGAGGTATTCCGGCGCCATTTTTGTAATGGCATCCATGTCCTTTTCACACACGCAAGCGCGCGCATAGCCAATGACACCGAAAATCTTCGAGATGCGCTCCTCGGCCTCGTCAATGTCCGCGTCCTCGTCCTTCGGTTCAATGTAAATGGTGGACTGCATGGAGTACACCTCAAAGTTGCCCGCGCGCGCAATGCGGCGGCGAATGTTCTTTAACAGCCGGTCTTCAAACGTGCGGCGATTCAATCCCTTTAAGACGATCTCGCCGAGCTTGACCAGAATCACTTCCTGCATGACAAAATTCCTTTCCATCTATAAACTCACGCTTACACGTGCGAAAGCGTTTGGAGGCCCTCTTTCAAGGCGTCCGCAAACGCGTCCATTTCTTCTGCTGTATTTTCCGCCGAAAGGCTTACGCGCAGCGATGTTTCAACGCGCTCCTTCGGCAGCTGCATCGCGCTCAGAACGTGGCTCGGTTTTGCCTTGCCGCACGCGGAACCGCTTGAAACAAAAATGTTTCGCTCCGCCAAAAAGTGCAGCATCGTCTCCGCACGCACGCGCCCTGCCGAAAGATTCACAATATACGGCAGCGCGTTTTCGGGCGAGTTCAAAACGACCTCCGGCATCGCTTTCAGCCGTTCAATCAAATGCGCCTGCACCGCTTTTACGTGTGTGAGTGCCTCTTTTTCCGTCATCATGTGCTTCACCGCTTCGCCGAACGCACAAATTTGCGGCACGCCCTCGGTGCCGGGGCGCAGATTTTTCTCTTGCCCGCCGCCGAAGCTGTGCGGCAAAATGCGTGCGCCGCTTTTCACGTACAGCGCACCCACGCCCTTCGGCGCATGCACCTTGTGGCCCGAAACACTGATGAGGTCAACACCGAGCTTTTTCGGCTGGAGCGGAATTTTGCAGAAGCCCTGCACCGCGTCCGTGTGAAACAGCGCCGGGGCTTTTTTCCTCTTGATCATGCCTGCAATGTCTTTCAGCGGCAGCAAAACACCTGTTTCGTTATTCACCGCCATCACGCTGACCAAAATCGTCTTCGCATCAATGGCCGCGTCAAATTTCTCTTTCGGAATATTTCCGTCCGCCTCCGGCTGCACATACACAACCTCAAAGCCCTCTTTTTCAAGCTGTGCCATCGTATTGAGCACCGCCGGATGCTCGATCGCCGTCGTCACAATCTTGTTGCCCGCGCGCTTTTTCGCGTGCGCCGCACCCAAAATCGCAATGTTGTCGCTCTCTGTGCCGCCGGACGTGAAATAAATCTCCCCCGGCTGCGCCGAAAGTCTCTCGGCAATGATCTCCCGCGCCGCAGTCATCTCCTTTTCCGCCGCAAAGCCCTTGCTGTGCAGCGAAGAGGGGTTGCCGTAGCATTCCGTCATCATGTAAAGCGCCTTTTCCGCCGCCTCTTTTGAAACGCGCGTCGTCGCGCTGTTGTCCAAATAAATTTCCTGTGTCGTATCCATCATTATCCCTTACAGTTTTCGGTAGCCGGTCGAAAAATCGACCACATTTCTAAGCGGCTCACCCGCCAGAAAACGCTTTAAATTCTCCGCCATAATACGCACAATGCGGTCGTGCGTTTCCTGCAAATGGTATCCGCCGGAGATATGCGGTGTGATGACCGCATTTTCCATCTTCCACAGCGGGTGATCTGCGGGCAGCGGCTCCGAGTCGGTCACGTCCACGCCCGCGCCCGCAAGCTTTCCGTTTTCCAGCGCCGCGCACAGCGCATCTGTGTCGACGATCATCCCGCGGCCGACGTTTAATAAAATCGCGCCGTCCTTCATCTTCGCCATGCGCTCTGCGTCAAACATACCCTTCGTTGCCGTCGTGCCCGGCAGCGTAATGGCCACGCAGTCCGCCTGTGGCAAATATTCGTCAAGCTTATCGGTGTGGATGAGCTCGTCCACAAAATCGGGCTTATCCGTACCCGTGCGGCGCACGCCGATCACCCTTGCGCCCAGCGCTTTCGCACGCTTCGCAAATTCCCCACCGATGTCGCCGAGGCCGAGCACCAACACCGTCGAGTTCCACGCCGAGCGCACCTGCCCGAGGTCGCACCACTTGCCCGTGCGCTGCACATCGCGATACAAATGCAGTTTTTTTAAAAGTTCAAGCCACACCGCGACCATGTATTCCGAAATCGCAAGGCCATACGCGCCCGTTGCATTCGTCAAAACGGTCTCCTCCGGCAGACAGCCGTGGATATACCCGTCCACGCCCGCACTGTTCGTCTGCAACCATTTGAGCTTATCGCCGGTCGAGATGAGCTTCGGGCTCACGTTGCCGAGGATTATATCCGCGTTCTGCACGTCCTCGCGCTCTGCCTTGCCCTCTTTATAAATAAACGTCTCCCCCGGCGCGGCTTCTTCGAGCCACACGCGCTGATAGGGCTTCGTCTCCATCGCAACTAAAATGTTCACAGTGTTTCGATCTCCTCTCTCCACACCGTATTGCACGCGTCGCTCGGCATGCGGAAATCGCCGCGCGGCGAAAGCGTCACAGAGCCCACCTTCGGGCCGTCCGGCAGGCAGGAGCGCTTAAACTGCTGCTGGAAGAAGCGGCGGTAGAACGTTTTCAGCCACTTTTTAATGGTCTCGGCGTCATACTGTCCCGCAAATGAGCGCAGCGCCATCGCATAAATTTTACGTGGAGTAAATCCAAAGCGCAGCATATAATACAAATAGTAATCATGCAGTTCATACGGCCCCACAAGGTCTTCCGTCTTCTGTGAAATTTCGCCGTCCTTCGGCGGCAATAATTCCGGGCTGACCGGCGTGTCCAAAATATCAAGTAAAACACGGCGCAGCTCGTCGTTGCCGTGCATCGCCTCATAACGCACGAGGTGGCGCACCAGTGTCTTCGGGATAGACGCGTTCACCGCATACATCGACATGTGGTCGCCGTTGTACGTCGCCCAGCCGAGCGCAAGCTCGGAAAGGTCGCCCGTGCCGATGACAATGCCGCCGTGCTGATTCGCAATGTCCATCAAAAGCTGTGTGCGCTCGCGCGCCTGCGAATTTTCATACGTCACGTCCAGCACTTCGGGATCGTGCTGAATGTCCTTAAAGTGCTGCTCCACCGCCTTCGCAATCGGAATTTCATCAAAATGCACCTTGAGCTCTTCCGCAAGGCACTGCGCGTTGCTCTTCGTGCGCGCCGTCGTGCCGAAGCATGGCATCGATACCGTGCGGATGCCCATGCGCGGCAGGCCGAGCATATCAAACGCGTTCGCCGTCACAAGCAACGCCAACGTGGAATCGAGACCACCCGAAAGCCCAATGACCGCCGTTTTACAGCCGATGTGCTTCAGTCTCGTCGCGAGACCCGTCGCCTGCATTTTGAGGATCGTCTCGCAGCGTGCGGAAAGGTCGGCGTCGTCCTTCGGCACAAACGGGTACGGGTACGCCGTGCGCGTCGTCTCAAACTCGGGCAGGTCCATCGAAGCGTCGATGATGTCGCACACAGGCTCGTCCTGCCACGTATTCATGCGGCGGCGCTCCTGCACAAGGCGCTCCACGTCGATGTCGCCGTAGGTGATGCCGTTCGTAAACAAATCGCTCTCGTTCAGTAACGAGCCGTTTTCGCAAATCAAATTGTGTCCCGCAAAGATCATGTCCGTCGTGCTTTCGCCAAAGCCGCTGTCCGCGTACACATACGCTGCAAGCAGACGACCGGAGTGCATGCGCAGCATGTCGCGACGGTACTGCGCCTTACCGATAATTTCATCGCTGCACGAAAGATTTAATAAAACGGTCGCGCCGCCCTTTGCAAGCGTCACGCTAGGCGGGTCTGCCACCCAAACATCCTCGCAGATCTCCACGCCCACGGTCACGTCCGGCGCAAGCTCAAACACCACGTCACGGCAGCCGTACCAGTCGCCCGCATAGCGCAGCATGCCGCTTTCCGGCGCGGGGGAAAAATGGCGCAGCTCGTAAAATTCGGAGTAATTCGGAATATGCTGCTTTGCCGGCAGGCCCAGCAAAACGCCGCGACTGAACACCGCCGCGCAGTTATACAGCGCCCCGCCGGACGGGATCGGCATACCCACCGCGCACAGAATATCGAGGTCTTCCGTCTCTTCGATGAGGTCAAACAGGCACGCCTTCGCGCTTTCCATCAGCTTTCTGTCCTTAAACAGGTCGCCGCAGGTGTAGCCCGTCATCGCAAGCTCCGGGAACGCGATGACCGAAGCGCCGTTTGCGGCCGCCTCGCGGATCATCTTCGCCATCTCGTTTTTGTTGTACGGGCAGTCCGCCACCTTCACGTGCGGTGTAGCCGCCGCTACGCGCACCATTCCGTCTATTTTTATGCTCACAAATAAGCTCCTCTCAAGTGTCACCGGAGGTGACACAATTATATTCACTTGCACAAATTCCCCCTGCCGAAAAAAGAGCAGGGGGAAACTGTTTTTATTCTCATTCGCCGGTTTCGGCCGCCGTCACAGGCTCCGGTGTGGGCTCCTCTGTGGGAGCCGCAGTCGGTTCTGCGGTCGGCGCAGGGGTCGGCTCCGGCGTAGGCGCCGCAGTCGGGGCAGCCGTCGGCGCAGGGGTCGCAGTAGGCGCTGCCGTTGGGGTTGCCGTAGGTGTCGGGCTCGGGGAAGACGTCTCCGTGCCCGGGCCGATGCGGTAAATGGTGCCGCTTGGGCCGTAGTAGGAGGAAGGCAGCGTCTCGGTGCGGATGACCTCTCCGTCCTTCACAAAATCGCGCCAAGCGCTCGCCTCATAGCCCCAGTTGCCGCTTGTGGAAAGCACCTTTTCGCCCTTTTTAAGGTTCTGGTCCACCACGTATTTCACAGTGCTCAGCGGCGGGATCTCGCTCGTCGTCTGGGAATACACATTGATCGTGTCCCACTCTTTCGGGTGCTTGCCGTAGAACTGCACATGCAGCGTCACACCGTCCATCCAACTCATAATGTACACCGGGGTGTCAAGATCATTGCGGAACTGGAAGTCGATCTCGCCGTAACTCACCGTCGCGTCCAGACCGATCGGCACGTACGTAGACGGTGAAGAATGGCAGTCGCGCAGCGTGATTGTCATACCCGCACGCAGCGCAGCACCGTAGATCGTTGAAGAAGCCTGGCAAATGCCGCCGCCGTACATCTGCACCAGCGCGCCGCCGGAAAGGCCGCCCGCCGGCAAAAAGCCCGTGGAAGCGTTTGTGGAATCGCCCACGATGTTTTCATAAGAGAATGTGTCGCCCGGGTTCAAAACCGTGCCGTTCACGCGGGAAAGCGCCAGACCCATGTTGTGGTTGCCGTTTTCCGTATTCGTCGAGACCGTCTCAAACGAGGAGATCATGCCGAAATCTTTTCTCAGGTCGTCCACGGTCACTTTCGCCGCGGTCTCCTGCAAAGCAGCCTCCACTTCGCCGCTCGTCTTCTTAAGGAACTGCGCCTTCACGGCGGCAAGCGTTCCGTAAACGTCCAGCTTTTTGCCGTTCACGGCGTCCTCAAACATAAAGTCGCCCGCGTCAAAGTCATAAGAGCCCACGGTCGCGTCCTTAGCCTGCACGACGAAATCGCCGAGTCTTTGCTTTAATTCATTTTCAAAATTCTTGAGCGTCAGGCAGTACGTCATTTCGTAGTCGCCCGCTTTTCTCGATTTCAAAAGCCGCGTCAGCGTAATATCCAGCGTATCCACAACGGTCAGCTCGCTGCCCTTTGCGGTCATTTCGGTATCACCGCTTTTCACCGTGACGTTGATATTCGCATACGGCTTTAACGCCGCTGCTCTGCACGCCTTTTCGGCTTCCGCGAGCTTCATGCCGGAAATGTCGATGCCGTCCATCGTGGTACCTTCCGCAAACACGGTCAGGTCTTCCGGTTCCGGGGTAGGCGTCGGCGCCGCCGTCGCCGCAGAGTCGGAAGACGTCGGCAGCTTATCGCAGCCCGCAAAGCCCAGCATCAAGACAGCCGCCAAAACTGCGCCGACCGCCGCGCGATATTTTTTCGTTTTATGTCTATACATGAGATCGCCTTTCTGAAAATCCCGGCAGCTTCTCACAGCCGCTTTTCTGTATCGTACCGACTTACGTTTTGCAGATATTCTCTCCTTTTCGCCGACAAAATATCGGCTGAGAATATTATACCTGCCGCATCTTTTCTTGTAAAGACATACGTTTAAATATGTCTTAAAAGTTTTTGAACGCATGTAGGTTCTCCGCTTACTTTAAGTATACCGCAAAGCCGCAAAAAAGTCTCCAGAAAAATGCAAATTTTCCGCAAATTTCACTCTTTTTTCGGATTTGATTTCTTAATTTCCGCACAATATATGGAAATTCACAAAAAAATGTGATAAACTGGAGCAAAGGACAGGGGGTATCTGAAAATAAGTTTTGATTTTTCAGACACACCCGATGAAAAGGCTATTGAAAAGGAGCGGTATCATGCGCATTTTGATTCTCACCTGTGCTACCGGCGGCGGCCACCTGCGCGCGGCTGCGGCACTTGAAAAATACATACGCGAAACCACCACCCACGAAGTCATTCAAATGGACTTCTTAAAAAGCATCGGCAAGCTGCTCGACAAAACCATTTGCGACAGCTACCTCTTTATGGCAAAGAAGACCCCGTCTCTCTTCGGCCGCCTCTACAAAACGACAAATAAAGATAATCCCCTTGCGGATTTCGTCCCCCGCACAACGGAGCTTCTGGCGCTCCAGCTCTATCCGCGTTTAGCGGAGGTCGCGCCGGACGTCATCATCAGCGTGCACCCGTTCGCAACAGAGATGATCTCCGGTTTAAAGGAGCGCCGCCGCATCACCTGCCCGCTCATCTGCCTCATGACAGACTACGGCGTGCACAAGGCGTGGATTGCCCCGAATGTCGATGCCTACGTCGTTGCCTGCGACGACATGGTGAACGACCTGCGCCGTCTCGGCATTCCGAAAGAGCATATCTACCCCTACGGCATCCCGGTGCACGACGTCTTCTTCGACAAGGAAGACCAGGCGAAGCTCCTCACCGAAATGGACCTCGAGCCCGAAGTGCCCACCGTGCTCTTCATGGCCGGCAGCATGGGCGTCTCCAACATTGTAGACCTCTACCGCGGCCTGTGCTCCTCCCCGCTCGATTTACAGATCATCATCATCACGGGCAATAACAAAAAGCTCTATAAGCTCTTTGAAAGCGAAATTCCGAACTCGTCGAAAAAGACAAAGCTTATCCAGTTCACAACGGAAGTAGAGCGCTTTATGCACGCGTCCGACCTCATCATCACAAAGCCGGGCGGCCTCACCGTCTCGGAAGCGCTCGCATGCAACCTGCCGCTCGCCGTGTTCGACGCCATTCCCGGTCAGGAGGAAGATAACGCCAACTTCCTGCAAACGCACGATATGGGCGTGCGCGTCACAAAGGAGAATTTCTCCGCTGTCGTGTCCTCACTCATCGAGCATAAAGAGCGTCTGCGCCGCATGCGCGAAAGCTGCCGCACATTCGATAAATCCCGCGCGAACGAGAACATCGTCGCGCTCGCCGTAAGGCTCGCAAAGGAATTTGCCTCGTATAACCCGAACATCTCATTCTCCACGGATAAAGGCGTGTTCAACTTCCGCACCGCCGCCATCATCGTGCAGAACGGCAAGCTGCTCGTCACAAAAGACGACAGCGCAGAGCACTACTACCTCCCCGGCGGCCGCGTCACCATGCGTGAAAAGGCCGAGGACGCCCTCACGCGCGAGTTAAAAGAAGAACTGGGTGTCACCGTCGCGCCGGAGCGCGCCGTGTGGATTGCCCAAAGCTTCTTCACCCCTACAGGCAAAAAGCAGCGTTACCACGAGCTTTGCACCTACTTCACCGTAGACGCTTCCGGCACCGATCTCATCACCCGCGGCGACCGTTTCGACAGCCCGAATGAACCGAGCGTCCACTTCGCGTGGTTCCCGTTTGAAGAACTGCCGTATATCGATTTAAGACCGGCGTTTTTGAAAACCGAAGTTCAAAACCTGCCGGAGCATACGCAGTTTATTACGATTGGGGATTGACGCACGTTCACCGCAGCCCGGCGAGCCGACCACCTACCCCGGCCTTGAAAACCGCATCTCCACGCACCTCGACCGCCTGAGTACCGACGCCGTCGGCTCCGGCGAGGTCTACAACGAATACTGGTCGGTGTCCGAAAATTGCGACGCGTCACTCGGCGTCAGCTTCCTCCCCGACGGCCGCCTTTTTGTGGACGTCGTCTGCCAAACCCCGCGAACGTAATTTTAGTAAAACTTCAAAAGGACAGCTTCCCCGGAAGCCGTCCTTTTTCATTCTCATTTTATCTCAAACCTTATCCCGCATCTCCGTCATACGGTTCCAGTAGCGCTTTGGCATGTGGGTGCGGCGGCACAGGTCGTTCCGTCTGCCCTCAATGCCCACGGTGTCGTAGAACGTGCGCCACATGGCGCGGAATTTCTCCTCCTCCGGCGATTCCGGCGGCAGCTCGATGTGCTCTGCCTGCAAAAATTCCGTCGCGCCGTCTTTATATAATAAAGCAAGCTTATGCGTGCGGTCGAAGATCATGAAATCTTCACCGGAAAAACGGTTGATAAAATGCGGCGCGATAACGGGTAAAACGCTGTTTTTCGGCTCAATCTGCGCGATAAGAACGTCGCCGTACTCCGCAAAGCGCAGAAAACCGAGGTACAAGTGCGCTTCCCGCTCAAGGAACTGCACCGCTTTCGTGATCTTATCAACGGCAGGCTCGGTTAGTCGCCCGCACACGCCGCGCCCGACCTTGTACCCCAACCGCATGAATTCCAGCATACGCAGTTCCTTTTCGGGCATACAGGTAAAAAACGCGCGCTCCAAAAGATCCTGCGCCTCCATGCCCATTTTCTTCGGAATCGACACGCGCACACGCTCGGCACGGCGCAGGTCGGTCTCGATATACTTCGCGCCGAATAAACACGTCTGGTCGGCTTCATCAACGGGCAAAATCGCGGCAAGCGTTTCTTTTTCCGCAAAGCTCTCGAACACACAGGAAAGAAAGCCGTTATATGTGCCGTCGTAGTAATACATTACAGTTGTCCGGTCAGACATTTTACCGCGTCCTCCTTTGTGGGGTTGAATAATGAAAGCTGCTCGGGAATTTCGGGCTGTATGCCGCCTTGCGGCAGCCCGCGGTCGCGCAGAATGCCCGCCAAAACCGCCGGTTCGTCTGTGCGCAAACGGCACTGCATTTTGCCGTTGCAGGTGATAAAATACGAAGCACGCTTTAAGACGACACCGAGCTTTTTCAGCCCCTCGTGGTCGAGCTTGGCTTGCCGTCTGGCGCGGATGATACGCTTTGCACTCACCACGCCGATGCCCGGCACGCGCAATAATTTCTCATACGGCGCGCGGTTCACCTCCACGGGGAATTCCTCCGGGTGGCGCACCGCCCAACTGCACTTCGGGTCTAACATAGGGTCGAGGTCGGGCGTTTTTTCGCTCAATAATTCGTCCGCCGTGAAGCCGTAAAACCGCAAAAGCCAATCAGCTTGATATAATCTATGCTCGCGCAGAAGCGGCGGCGCGGTGTCGAGCGCGGGCAGATTTCTGTCCTGCACGACCGGTATATACGCAGAGTAAAACACGCGTTTTAAAGAATACTTGTGGTAAAGTCCTTCGCTCAGCTGCAAAATACGTCGGTCGTTTTCCGGCGTTGCGCCGATGATCATTTGCGTTGACTGCCCACCCGGTACGAAGCGCGGCGCATTTTTATACCGTATGAGATCGTGCGCGTTTTCCTTGATGCCGTCGCGAATGCGCGACATAGGCAGCAGGATGTTCTCCTTCGATTTCTGCGGCGCAAGGCGCTTTAGACTGTCGTTTGACGGCAGCTCGATATTGACGCTCATGCGGTCGGCAAGCAGGCCGAGCTGCTGCAAAAGTGTCTCGTCCGCGCCGGGAATGGCTTTGACGTGAATGTAACCGTTGAAGTGATACTCGTTACGCAGAATATGCAATGTTTCGAGCATTCTTTCGCAGGTGATGTCCGGCGAGCCGAACACGGCGGAGCTTAAAAACAGCCCTTCAATATAATTGCGACGGTAAAAGCTGATGGTCAGATCCGCCAGCTCCTGCGGGCGAAACGTCGCGCGGGGCGTGTCGTTTGAGCGGCGGTTGAGGCAATACGTGCAGTCATAAGCACATATGTTCGTCATTAGCACCTTTAAAAGGGAGATGCACCGGCCGTCACTTGCAAAGCTGTGGCAGATGCCGCACGCGGCGGCAGAGCCGAGCTGCCCCTTTACGCCTGCGCGGTTTACGCCGCTTGAGGTGCACGCCGCGTCATATTTTGCGGCATCCGTTAAAATGCGCAGCTTTTCCATGGTGTCCATTTGTGTGTTCATGCTGTTCTCCCTATCTTAAAGCGCGACGCCCTTGAACGGGTTTTCGACGTGTGTGCGGCGGTTTTCCGCGGCGGACTGAAAGAGGTCTTTGTGCATCACCTTGATGCCGCGATCAATGATGTCGCCACCGTATTTGCAGCGCAGAAAATCGACCGTCGTTTCGAGCTTTTGGGCCTTTTGCCCGCGTGCGGCATCTTCAAACAGCGAACACTGCGACATGCCGAGCGGCACGAGCGACGACACGCGCACGCCGATGCTGCGGATGGATTCGCCCGTGTGGTGGGCGCGGAAAAGGCCGTAGGCTGCGTCGAAAATGCTTTTGGAATCCGCCACGGCGGTGTCCAGCATCTTTTGGCGCTGGTAGGTCTCGAGGTTATATTTGCGCACGGAAAGCTGCACGTTGTAGCCGCAAAGGCCCTTTTCGCGCAATCTTTGTGCGACGCTTTCGGAGAGCATGTAGAGCTCTGCGCGAATCTCGCCGTCGTCTTTTAGGTCGTGCACGGCGGTGGTGCTGTTGCCGATGCTTTTGACCTCCTCGTGCTCGTTCACACGGCGCACGGGCGACCTGTCTTCGCCGTTTGCGTACATACTTAATTGCTCGCCCGCCTTGCCGAATAGCCTTTTTAACAGCTTTCGGTCGGCTTTTGCAGCGTCGCCGATAGTGTAGATGCCGTATTTTCTGAGCGCTTCCTGCGTCGATTTGCCGACGAACAGCAGGTCTGCCGCCGGAAGCGGCCACACGAGCTCTTTAAAATTCTCGCGCGTGAACTCCGTTACGGCATCCGGCTTTTTATAGTCGCTGCCGAGCTTTGCGAAAATTTTGTTGAACGACACGCCGATCGACACCGTGAGCCCGAGCTCATCTTTGACGCGCGCGCGAATTTCCTCCGCAATCTCGCGGCCGCTGCCGAACAAGCGGCGGCTGCCGGTCACGTCGAGCCAGCATTCGTCTAAGCCGAAGCTTTCCACCATGTCGGTGTACTGCATGTAGATCTCCTTTGCAAGGCGCGAATACTTTGCGTAGCGCTCAAAATGCGGCGGGACGAACTTGATGCCGGGACATTTGCGCTCCGCTTCCCACAGGGCTTCCGCCGTTTTGACGCCTTTGGCCTTCGCGAGCATATTTTTCGCGAGGACGATGCCGTGGCGACGCTCTTTATCGCCGCCGACCGCCATGGGAATATCTTTCAGCGACGGGTCATAAAGCGTCTCCACAGAGGCATAGAAGTTATTCATATCGATGTGCAGAATGACCCGATCCACGGCTTTTGCCTCCTTTCGACGCGTTACGAACATGCGTTCTCTATGCTCTTATTATAGAACATGCGTTCTGATTTGTCAAGCGGTAAATACCGGAAAAAGCGCGTTTTGAAAAAGATGTCCGCTTGTGTCCTGTGATGTTCTGCTTCTGAAACCGCAGAGATTTATGCACAATTTGTTACCTTAGTGTTACCCTAAGAACAAAGTGTAAACTTAGTGTGAAAGAAGTCTCGGTTTTCTTGAAAAAAAGTTTTTCGCGCATTATACTTTTAACTGTGAAATCTTATTTTTAACCTTATCTCTATACCCTCATTTCTAAGGAAGTGTTTTTATTTGTTTCTTGAAAAATTGAGAAGATTTATGTACGGCCGGTACGGCACGGACGAACTGAACCTTGTTTTGATGATCCTCGGTATCATCGTGATGTTCCTTTCGCGCATTTTCTGGTTCTGGCCGCTCGCAATTATTTCTTACGCGCTTTATATCTATGCGCTGTTCCGTATGTTCTCGCGCAACATCCCCGCGCGGCAAAAAGAATATTATTCTTTCTTAAAGGTATGGACACCAGTGCAAAAATGGTTTAGAATTAAGAAAACGGCTTTTCGCGAGCGCAAGCAGTACAAATACTTCCGCTGTCCGGGCTGTCGCCAGCAGCTGCGCGCACCGCGCGGACGCGGTAAAATTCTTGTCACCTGCCAGCGCTGCCACAAGCAGTTTAAACAAAAGACCTGATTAGGGCAAGGAGTTTGAAAACCATGAAAGTTGCAATTTTAGGCACCTGGCACGTCCACACCAAAGAGTACACCACGGGTGTACTGAACAATCCGAATGCGGAAGTCGCCGTCGTTTGGGACAACGACGCAGAGCGCGGCAAGAAGTTCGCCGATGAAATGAACCTGCCGTTCAACGCAGACCTCGACGCTGTACTTGGCGACGAGAGCATTGACAGCGTGGTCATCTGCACTGCGACCTGCGACCACCCGGAGATCATGATGAAGGTGACGGCGGCGAAGAAGAACATCTTCACCGAGAAGGTGCTCACCATCGACCCCAAGGACGCAGAGAAGGTCGCCGAGGCTGTGAAGGCTTCCGGCAAGGTATTTACGATCTCTTATCCGCACCGCACGTTCCCGACGCTGCGCGCGGTAAAAGCCTTGATGGACAGCGGCAAGCTGGGCCGTGTGACCTACGCACGCGTGCGCAACGTACACAACGGCAGCTCCGCAAACTGGCTTCCCCCGCATTTCTACGATAAAGCACAGTGCGGCGGCGGCGCAATGATAGACCTTGGCTCACACCCGATGTACACGCTTTACTGGCTGCTGGGAGAGCCGAAATCCATTACCTCCACGTTCACGCAGGTGACGAACCGCGGCGTTGAGGACAATGCGGTTTCCGTCATCGAGTTTGCAGACGGCAAGATCGGCGTTTCCGAGACCGGCTTTGTCTCCGAGTGCAACCCGTACACGCTGGAAGTGAGCGGCACGGACGGCGCTGTGATGGTACACGGCGACAGCGTACAGTGGGGCGGCAAGGCGACCGAAGGCAAGTGGGTAGACCTTGAGCTGCCGGAAAAGGAGCCGCTGCCGATCGACCAGTGGATCGATGCTGTTGTAAATGGCAAGCCGTCTCCGTTCACGATTGACGAGGCTGTGATGCTGACCCGTTTGATGGACGGCGCCTACAAGGCATTTGAGACCGGCGCAAAGGCGACGTTCTGATTTTAATTCTTAAATAAAAAACTCTGAGCACCCGCCGCGCGCATTTCCGTGTGCGGCGGGTCATTTTTAGGGCGAAGCCTGCGGTATCGCCTTAACGTGTATTGGAAACCGGAGGGTCATTGTGGAAAAAGAAAACCATTCTGCAGAAAAGAAACCGATGCGGGAATACACCCCGTGGGACTATGTAAAGCCCGGCATTGCCATTGCCGCCTTTGCGGTGGGGCTGATTTTCGTGCTGTTCAAGTTCGATGCGGTCTCGAAGGTGGGCGGCGTGCTCTTTAACGCGGTGAGCTCGTTTATTCTGGGTCTTTTTATCGCGTACATTTTAAATGTGTTTTTGAATCTGTTTGAGAACACGGTGTTCGGAAGGCTCACACGCAGTGACAACAAGGTGTGGAAAAAGCTGAAGCGCCCGGTATGCGTGGCGCTTTCCTATGCGGTGATCGTGCTCATCCTCCTCGCCATCACGCTGTATGTTGTGCCGGAGATTTTCAAGTCTTTAGAACTTATCGGCGAGACGGCACGCGTGAATATTCCGGTGTATGTAGACCAGATTGCCAAATGGGCTGACGAGCTTTCCAAGCAGTTTGACCTCGATTTTTCCACGATGGTGGATTCGTTGAATAACTTCAACTGGTCTTCGATTTTATCGGGCGCAACGGAGTTTACGACGAACTTTTTCAGCTCGCTTGTGAACGTGACCGTGAATGTGGCGAGCGGTATTTTCACGTTTGTGCTCTCCGTTATCTTCTCCGCGTACTTCCTGACGAGCAAGGAGAGCCTGCTGCTTTCCTTAAAGCGTGTCTCCTATTCCCTGCTGCCGAAAAAGGTGGTGGCAACGCTGGCAGATATTGCGGTAACCTCGAACAACGTGTTTTCTTCCTTTGTGCGCGGCCAGCTGACGGAGTGTGTCATTTTAGGCTGCCTGTGCTTCATCTGCATGTCGCTTATCGGGTTTGACTACGCGCTGCTCATCTCGTGCATTGTGACGATCACTGCGTTGATACCGATTCTCGGCGCATACATCGGCTGCGGCATCGGCGCGTTTTTGCTGCTGATCGTAAACCCCATGGATGCTGTATGGTTTGTCATCTTCTTCATCTGTCTTCAGCAGTTTGAGGGCAATCTCATTTACCCGAAGGTCGTGGGCTCGACCATTGGTCTGCCGGGCGTGTGGGTGATGACCGCCGTGACGATCTTCAGCAATTTGTTCGGCATTTTGGGTATTATTCTCGGCACACCGATTGCAGCGGTTCTATACACGGTGATGCGCCGCGTGACAACGAACCGCCTTGCGGCGCGCGGGCTTTCAAACGCTGATTTAGAACCGGGCAAATACCCATATCTGGAAAACTCTCACTACGCGGCGGGGTATTCTAAGGGCCGCCCGCTGTGCGCCCCCGTTTTGGAACGCGCGGCAAAGAAAAAGGAACAGGGTAAAAAGCCGCTGTTCCCGAAGTTTAAAACGAGCAAGAAAAAGTGATTTTTCGGCGCTGTACGGGAACCCGTACGGCGCTTTTTATATGCCAAAAGGCATACGGCAAAGCGTTTTTCGCTTACCGTATGCCTTTTTGTTTGCGGAAATTAAAGCGCTGCGATGACTTCCACTTCGACGAGGACGTTCTTCGGCAGGGTCTTGACGGCAACGCAGGAGCGTGCCGGCTTTTCGGTGAAATACTTGCCGTAGACAGCGTTGAACGCGGCGAAATCGCCCATATCGGCGAGGAAGCAGGTGGTCTTCACAGCGTTTTCAAACGTGGTACCGGCTTCTTCGAGGACGGCGGCGAGGTTCTTCATGACCTGCTCTGCCTGCTCGGTGATGTCTGCACCGTGGATGTCGCCCGTTGCGGGGTCGATCGGAATCTGACCGGAGGTGAAGAGCATATTGCCGCAAACGATGGCCTGCGAATACGGGCCGATGGCTGCGGGGGCTTTCTTTGTATCGATTTTCTTCAGCATGATATAACTTCCTTTCGTCACACGGCATCACGCCGCGTTTATATTCATCATAGCGATTTTTGGCGTTTTCGTCAAGTTTTGCTTTTTACTCGGCGAGGGCGTAGAATGCTTCGCTGTATTTTTCGGAATCGTCCGCCATGATGAGCAGGACAAGGTCGCCGACGCTTTCCACACGCACGTCGTTCGGGTTGACATCCACGCAGATCCACTTGGCGGGGTTCGCACTGCGGCGGATCTCCGCTTTCAATTCGTCGATGTCGGTACCGTCCTTGACACGCATGAGGCAAACGGAAAACGCGATGGCATTGATGAACGGCTCGCTCGCGACGGCTTCTTCAAAATCGAGGTTTTCGACGCCGAAGTAGTACGCAGACTGGTCTTTCGAAATCTCGACCGTGCCGACGCTGTTTTTGAGAAAATCGCGCTGCTCGTCATCGACATCTACGGTGTCATACAGGCGGTCTATAATCTCCGGCAGCGTGCCCGAGATGGTTTTGCCGCTGTCTGTTGTGCTGTTTCCGCTGCCGCAGGCGGCGCAGGCGAAAAGCAGTATGAGCGCGAGCAGGAGCGCCGTAAGCTTTTTGGGTTTTCTCATGGTAAATTTCCTTTCCGGTTTTAAAATCGAAGGGGAAGTTTAGTATTTTGTGGCGTAGTAATCGATGGCTTCATCGATGGTGCCGTCAAACACGATCTTTCCGTTTTTCATCACGACACCGCGGGTGCAGAACGCTTTGGCAATCTCCGGCGAATGGGTGACGAACAGAAGCGTGATGTCGCCCTGCATGATCTCCTTCACCTTTTTGGTGCACTTATCGCGGAACGCGCGGTCGCCGACGGACAGCGCCTCATCGACGATGAGGATTTCCGGGTTGATGTTGACGCAGATGGAAAAGCCGAGGCGCGCTTTCATACCGCTGGAGTACGTGCGCACAGGCTGGTCAATGTATTCTTCGAGCTCCGCAAAATCAATGATGGCAGGCTCGAGCTTTGCGATGTCTTCATCGTTAAGGCCCAAAATGCGGCCCTTGAGGTAAATGTTTTCGCGGCCGGTAAATTCCTGGTCAAAGCCGCTTGTGAGCTCCAGAAGCGCGCTGACGATGCCGTTGACGTAAATTTCGCCGCTTGTGGGGAACGTGACGCCGGTGATCATTTTAAGCATGGTGGATTTGCCCGCGCCGTTGCGTCCTAAAATGGCGACGGCTTCGCCGCGCTCAACGGTGAGGTTCATATCGACGACGGCGTGCTTTGTTTTGTGCGGCACGCTTTTGAAAAACAGCCCCAAAAGGCGACGGCGGCTGCTTGTATACAGTCTGTACGTTTTGCAGACATTTTTAAAACGGACGGCAATGTTGTTTTGTTCGCTCATGCTTTTGCCCTCCTTACAGTACGTCCGCCATTTCGCTGCGGGTGCGGCGGTAGCTCCAGATGCCGAGTGCGTAAATGACGACGAGCCAGACGGCAAAATACAAAAGGCGCTTCGGCTGGTCAAAGAACCACGTGTGGTAAATGAAGCAGTTGCGGTAGCCATTGCACAGGAACGTGACGGGATTCAGCATCAAAAGCTTATGTGCGAGGCCCTTGTGCATGGTATCGACCTGGAAAAGCACGCCGGAAAGCCAGAACACCGCTGTAACGAACGACTTGACGAGGTTTGAGAAATCGGTGCTGATGGCGGCGATGGGCGCGGCAAACATAGCCCAGCCGGTGAAGAACAGGAAATTGCACAGCATGTAAAACGGCAGCTGCACAAGGTAGATAGTCAATTCGTTGCCGGTGATAACGAAGATGAGGATGGTGATCACCATCAAGATGAGGTGCACAGAGAATTTGGAGATGCTGGTAAACGTCGGAATGGTGGAAACCGGGTATTTCATCTTGGTGACGAGATAGCGGTTTCGCAAAATACACTCGGTGCCAAGCGTGAGCATTTCGCTCATATAAAACCACGGCACGATGCCGCTGATGAGCCACAGCACGAACGGGTAGCCCTCGATATCGCCGCCGCGGCGCAGGCCGATGGCAAATGCGAACCAGTAAACGAAAATCGTGACAAGCGGCTTGATGATAGCCCAAGACCAACCGAGTGCGGACGCACGGTATGTGCGGCGCAGGTCGGAGCCCGCAAGCTTAAAGATCTGTTTTCGGTAATCAATGTGATCCCGAACGATGGTGACGATGGTTTCACCCACCGAAGGTCTGGTGGATTTGATTTCAAAAGATGAGGCCATACAGGCCGCACCTCCTTTCCCGCGCAGCGCGCGTACCTAAAAAGGCATTCCGAAAATATGGTGAATAGGATAGGCTTACTGCCCGGCCTTCTTCCAGTCCGCAGGCAGTATCGCTTTTGCTATTATACACGTTTTGCAGGAAAAATCAACCGTTTTCGACACGCGGCGCTGCGATGCACACGGCATCCTTGACACAGAGGATGACGGTATCGATGCCGCCTGCGGCGTATTCGCCGTCGATTGACCAATCAAAGCCCGCTGCGGCATGCAGGCGGAACGTACTCGCGGAGGCGAAATCGATGTGCTTGTCCGAAAAATCGTTGTTTTTGAGCGCCAGAATAAGGCGGTGCAGGTCAGGGAGCGTTTCCGGCTTGCGAATGAGAAGCATCTCGAGCTTGCCGTCGTTCATATCGACGCTGTTTTCATCGTATTTCAGCATGCCGCCGATGGAAAGCGAGTTGCTGAACGCACCGAAAATGTACGCGCCCTCGAAAAATTTGCCGTCTGCCGTGACAGTGAGGGGCGTGGCGTCGAGCGCGTGGAGGTCCTTCATGCCCTCTAAGACATACGCGAAGTGGCCCAAAAGGCGCTTCATGGTGCGCGGCGTGGCGTAGGAGCACTTTGTAAATAAGCCGAACGACGCGACATAGGAAAAATAGCCGTCGCCGAATTTGCCGGCATCAATGAGGCGGTCTTCTGTTTCCGTAAAGCTCTTATAGGGATCTAAAAGATGCTTTTGAATGCCGAGCGTCTGGGCGAAATCGTTTGTGGTACCGGCGGGCAGATATGTGATGGGCGTGCGCAGCGCGCGGTGCAGCATGCCATTTAATACGGCGTTTAATGTGCCGTCGCCGCCGAGCACGACGACGCGGGCATAGTCGTTTTCTGCGAGCTTTGCGGTGTAGCCGCTTCCGTTTTCCGTTTCGGTCGTTTCAAAGCGGTCAACGGCGGCGCCGTTTTCTTTCAGCCATGCTTCAAGCTTATCGGCGGTATGCTCGCCGCCGATGCGGCCGGAAACGGGATTGACGATCATTAAAATGTGCGCGCCGCGTACCGGTTCGTATTCCAAATTTTTATCCATTCCTCTCACCCTTTACGCACAAATTTATTCATAAACATTATACGCAAATACGGGGGAAAAACGGTGAACAAAATTTGAATTTAGAACACACAAACATAGAAAAAACACCGCCATACGGGAAAAGTCGTACAGCGGCGCTTATGTGTCTATTCGGTTTAAAATCAGCCCTTGAGCTCTACGCGGCGGATTTTGCCGCTGATGGTCTTCGGCAGCTCGTCGCGGAACTCAACGATACGCGGGTATTTGTACGGTGCGGTGTTCGTCTTGACGTAGGTCTGAATCTCTTTTTTCAGCGCTTCTGTGCCCTGCGTGCCCTTTGTGAGCACGATGGACGCCTTGACGACCTGCCCGCGAATGGGATCCGGAGCGCTGGTGACGGCACATTCGAGCACATACGGCAGCTCCATGATGACGGATTCGATCTCGAACGGCCCGATGCGGTAACCGGACGACTTGATGACATCGTCTGTTCTGCCGACATAGAAGAAGTAGCCGTCTTCGTCGCGCCATGCGGTGTCGCCGGTGTGATATACGCCTCCGCTCCACGCTTCGCGGGTCTTCTCTTCGTCGCGGTAATAGCCCATGAAGAGGCCGCAGGGCGTGTGCTTATCGGTACGGATGACGATCTCGCCCGTTTCGCCGACCGGCGCAGGCGTGCCGTCCGGCAGAATGAGGTCGACATCGTAAAGCGGGCTCGGGATGCCCATGGAGCCGCTTTTCGGCACGGAGCCGACCGGGTTGTAAATGGAAAGCGTGGTCTCCGTCTGGCCGAAGCCCTCATAAATGGAAAGGCCGGTGGCGCGCTTCCATTGCTCGTAGACTTCGGGGTTCAGGGCTTCGCCTGCCGTGGTGCTGTACTCGATGGAGGAAAGGTCATATTTGGAGAGATCTTCCTTAATGAAGAAGCGGTACATAGTGGGCGGCGCGCAGAACGTGGTGATGTTGTACTGCTTGAACATAGGCAAGATGTCGTGTGCATCGAACTTATCAAAATCATAGGTAAAAATGGGTGCTTCACACATCCACTGGCCGTAGAGCTTGCCCCACAGCGCCTTACCCCAGCCGGTATCCGAAATGGTGAAGTGCAGCCCCTCCGGGTTGACGTTGTGCCAGTATTTGGCAGTGATGTAGTGTCCGAGTGCGTATTTATAGTTGTGCTCCGCGATCTTCGGGTAGCCCGTGGTGCCGGAGGTGAAGAACATGAGCATGGGGTCACTGCCGCAAGCGGTGTCCTCTGTACGCTCAAACACGTCGCTCTGCTTTTCAACCTCGGCGTCGAAGTCGAGCCAGCCCTCGCGTGCGCCGTTTGCCATCATCAAAAATTCGACGGTGCCGCAGTTTTTGGCGGCGCGCAGGGCTTCATCTGCGACCTGACCGTCCGGCGTGCAGACGAGCGCGCGCACGCCTGCGGCCTTGAAGCGGTAATCGAGGTCGTGCTCCATTAAAAGGTTCGTCGCCGGGATGACGACGGCGCCGAGTTTATGCAGTGCCAAAATGGCGAACCAGAACTGGTAGTGGCGTTTTAAGATGAGCATGACTCTATCGCCGCGCTTAATGCCGAGGGACTTGAAGTAGTTTGCCGTCTTATTCGACATGCGCTTCATATCATTAAACGTGAAGCGCTTTTCCTCGTGGTGCTTGGAGACCCAGAGCATCGCAAGCTTATCCGGCTCTTTTTCCGCCATTTTATCGACGATGTCGAACGCGAAGTTAAACTTTTCCTCGTTCATGAAATCGATGGATTTTAAGATGCCGTTTTCGTCAAGCTCGGTGTGCACGAACGGGCTTGCGACCGTTTCGTGGTCGGCACGGTCCTGTTTGGCCTTGATGAGTGCCTCGAACGTGTCCTTTTCGGGCTTTTTCTCCTTCTGCGGGCGCATGACGACGGCGTAGAGGGTACATTCCTCGCCGCCGACGGCGATCATACCGTGGGGCGTACCGCTGTTGTAGTAAATGGAATCACCCTCGCCGAGTTCTTCGATGTGCGAGCCGATCTGCACGCGCATTTTGCCCTTGATGACGATGTCCATTTCCTGCCCCTGATGGGTGGAAAGCTTGATTGCAACCTTCTGCTCCGCCTCGTTATACGGCATGGTGACAAAAAAGGGCTCTGCCGTTTTGCCTTTAAAGAGCGGGGCAAGATTTAAATACTTAAAGCCCTGACGGCGCGTAATGGGCAGGCCCTCGCCGCGGCGGGTGACGGTATATGTGGAAAGACGCGGGCTTGTGCCCTTGATGAGGTCGGTGGGGTCGATACCGAAGCGCTCTGCACATTTAAAAATAAACGTGAAGCTGAAATCATGCTCGCCGCTTTCAAAGCCGCGGTATTCCTCCAGCGTGACGCCGGTGCGCTGCGCCATTTCTTCTTCGGAAAGGCCGATGATCTCGCGCATGGTGCGAATGCGCTCCGCCACCTCTGCGAGCTGTGCTTTCAGGTCTGTTTTTTCCGTTACGGGGGTTTGTGCTTCATTTGCCAATTTCTTCATTCCTTTCGTTTTGGTATGGCTATATCGATAGTTTTGGTGTTTTTCATGCAAAAAACTCCGTCTCAAATCGCTTTGAGACGGAGTTAATCCGCGGTACCACTCAAATTGCCTGAAAAGGCCACTCACGGGCTCCCATGAAGCCCTATGCACTGACGCAGCATGGCGCGGAAAGCCCTACTCGGGTTCACTTTGGGGCTTTCAGCTCGGAAGGGATTGTGACAGGGCTTTTCGTATCGGCTTACACCCGCCGCCGACTCTCTGAAACGGGAAAGCCCGCACTGTCTTCGTCATCGCTTTTATATTTTCTCTGTATTATATGAGGTATATCTGAAAAGACAAAACTTGTTTTTAGATATATTCTTATCTTATCTGGTTTTCATTTCAATGTCAATTGTTTTTTCAAAAATTTCAAAAAGCTTCACACTTTTGCGGCCTCACGCATTTCGCGCATAACTTATTCCCTCAAAACGTGAAATAAATAATAAAAGCCGGATAAATACAGGCATTGCAGCCCGCATTTTATCCGGCTTTCTGTTTCGTGTGAACGGGTCGCCCTCCGATAAACATTTAACCGTTTATCTTTGAACTCCCTTATTTTAATAAAATGAAAATGTCAATGACACTTTACGCGCGATGTGCGGCTTCTACGGCGTCAGCGGCGTTATCGAGAAGGCCGTCACCCATGAGCTCGATGGCACCGCGATCGCACAGGGAGGCGATCTGCGGGTCAAGCGGGAGCTTATCGAGCACCTTGAGGTCGTACTTTGCCGCGACCTCGTCGATGTGGCTTTCGCCGTAAACCTTGAACGGCTCACCGCAGCACGGGCACTTGACATAGCTGTAATTTTCGATGAGACCGAGCACGGGCACGTTCATCATTTTCGCCATTTCGACCGCTTTGGAGACGATCATGGAGACGAGCTCCTGCGGGGAGGTAACGATGATGATGCCGTCGAGCGGAATGGACTGGAACACCGTGAGCGGTGCGTCGCCGGTTCCGGGGGGCAGGTCAACAAACATATAATCGACTTCATTCCAGATGACATCGCTCCAGAACTGCTTGATGACACCGGCGATGACCGGGCCGCGCCAGACGACCGGGGAGGTCTCATCCGGCAGAAGCTCGTTGATGCTCATGGTCTCGATGCCGGTCTTTGTGTTGACCGGGAACAGGCCGTCATCGCTGCCCATGGCCTTTTCGTGGATGCCGAAGCACTTCGGGATAGACGGGCCGGTGATGTCGGCGTCGAGAATGGCGGTTTTAAAGCCGCGGCGCTGCATGGTAACAGCCAGCATAGAGGTGACAAGGCTTTTACCTACGCCGCCTTTGCCGCTGACAACGCCGATGACCTTTTTGACAGTGCTCATCTTATTCATGGGCGCAAGAAAGCTTTCCGGATTCTGGCGGGAAGGACATTCCTCGCCGCAGCTGGAGCAGTCGTGCGTACAATTTTCGCTCATTGCTGATACTTCCTCTCAAAAATAATGTCTTTTTTCGTTTGTGCGGTAAGCTATTCCGCCGCATCAAACAGGATATTTCGGTCTTTTTATTCTACCCTGTTCTTCCACTTTTGTCAAGATTTTGACAAGCTATGGAATTGCACAGTTAAGCTATTCGTGCGTATCGTTCGCAACGGTGGGCGTTAAAAACAACAGAAGAAACGCGAGCGCCAAAATGCCGCAGGAAATGAAAATGACTTTTGCAGGTTTTTCGGAATGAAAAATTTTCCCGTACCTCGGTTTTTGACTTCAAGATACGGGAAATTTTAATTTCAGGCTTCGTCAAATAATTTTTCAAAGCGAACGGCGGCGGTGTGCAGGTCTTTCATGCCCTCAAACACGTTTTCCGCGTTGAACTTTTCTTTGAGGTAATGATCGGCCTCCAGCGTGAACCAGCCTTTGTAACCGATCTCTTTGAGTGCGGCGGCGATGGGCGCGAAATCAATGGACATGGAGAACGGGATCTGGTGGGAATCGTGCCAACGGTCGTTATCGTGAATGTGAAGCGCCTGCAGGCGGTGGCCCAGCGCACGGATCATGTTCGCCGCGCCTGAACCGGAGCCGCGCATTTCCGCGTGGCCGATGTCGAGGCATGCGACGAGATACGGGTCGTTTACGGCGTCGACGTGCTCGATGAAGCTCTCTGAGGTAGCGCATGCCGCAAAGCAGGACTCGTCTTTCGCATCATCCCAGTTCCACATGTTTTCCGTGGCGATCTTCACGCCGCAGTCCTTCGCAAACGGCAACAGTTCAAGGTACATTTCGGCATTTTCTGCGGCGGATTTGTCGTTATCCGGGTGAATGATGCAGATCTTGCCGCCGGCTTCTGCCGTGCATTCAATCGCGCGCTTGAAATACGAGCGAATCTCCGGACAGGATGTCGGGAACGGCGCGTGCGACTGGTTGCAGGTGATGCCGTTATCGAGGCCGATCTGCTTCAGCTTGCGCGCAAACGCGAGATAATTTTCCCCGGCAAGCGGATGTGTTGTGGGGCGGACTGCGCCGAGTCGCCAATCGTAATCGCACATGGCAAACATGGAAAAATCCCAGGCGTCAAACCCGGCTTTTGCGACGTATTCCACGGCTTTTTCTTCTCCGACCAGAACGGACGCGGTTTCGATCTGTGTGGATGTTCTCATGAAAACTCCTCCCTTTTATCGCCATTATAGAGCCGAAAAAGGGGCTTGTCAAGCCAGTCTTTCGGCGTTTGGTTTGTGGAAAAAGCCGAAAGCTCTGTACAAATCGACACAAAAACGACCGCCCGGTTTAGAACCGAGCAGCCGTTCATAGAGTTTGCTTAATAATTTTCCGCGTGGACCTCAAAATAGCTCTGCGGATGGTTGCAGACCGGACATACCTCCGGCGCTTTGACGCCGACGCAGATATGACCGCAGTTGCGGCACTCCCACACTTTTACTTCGCTCTTTTCAAAAACATGTGCAGTCTCTAAATTTTTGAGCAGCGCACGGTAGCGCTCTTCGTGGTGCTTTTCGATCTCGCCAACCATTCTGAATTTTGCGGCAAGCTCCGGGAAACCTTCCTCTTCGGCGGTTTTTGCAAAACCCTCATACATATCGGTCCACTCGTAGTTTTCGCCGTCCGCAGCGGCCCCGAGATTTGCTGTTGTATCGCCGATGCCCATGAGCTCCTTGAACCACATTTTTGCGTGTTCTTTTTCATTATCGGCTGTCTTCAGGAAGAGTGCAGCTATCTGCTCGTAGCCCTCTTTTTTCGCGACAGATGCGAAATAGGTGTACTTATTTCTCGCCTGCGACTCGCCGGAGAAGGCCTCTTGCAGATTTTTCTCGGTTTTGGTGCCTGTATACTGGTTTGCCATAGAAATACCTCCCATGTCCATTAAAATCAATTTCGCCCTAAGGCGGCCTTACATTCTTAAGTATAGCTCATTTTTCGAAAAAAACGATTTTGAACAATATAAAAAAGCACTCAGCAATACGCTAAGTGCTTTTATCTGGCTCCCCCTGTTGGACTCGAACCAACGACCCTGCGGTTAACAGCCGCATGCTCTACCAACTGAGCTAAGGAGGAATATTTTGGTGACCCGTGCGGGAATCGAACCCACGTTAACGGCGTGAGAGGCCGCTGTCTTAACCGCTTGACCAACGGGCCACAAAAACCAAGAGTTGTGGCTCTTGGTCAGCTTCTGGTGCACCATCAGGGACTCGAACCCGGGACACCCTGATTAAGAGTCAGGTGCTCTACCAACTGAGCTAATGGTGCATATACCCTGAAAACTGAATAAAGGGAGAAGCAAGAGTACAATGGGAGAAGAAAGCGCAATCTTGAACCAAGAAGGATTATGGTCAAGCCCTCGACCTATTAGTACTGCCAAGCTGAACACGTTACCGTGCTTGCACATGCAGCCTATCAACCTTGTAGTCTACAAGGGGTCTTACTAGCTTACGCTATGGGATATCTAATCTTGGAGTCGGCTTCACGCTTAGATGCTTTCAGCGTTTATCCGTTCCGCACATAGTTGCCCAGCTGTGCCACTGGCGTGACAACTGGTGCGCCAGAGGTGCGTCCATCCCGGTCCTCTCGTACTAAGGACAGCTCTCCTCAAATATCCTGCGCCCACGACAGATAGGGACCGAACTGTCTCACGACGTTCTGAACCCAGCTCGCGTACCACTTTAATCGGCGAACAGCCGAACCCTTGGGACCGAATACAGCCCCAGGATGTGATGAGCCGACATCGAGGTGCCAAACCTCCCCGTCGATGTGGACTCTTGGGGGAGATCAGCCTGTTATCCCCAGGGTAGCTTTTATCCGTTGAGCGACGGCAATTCCACTCTCATACCGCCGGATCACTAACTCCAACTTTCGTTACTGCTCGGACCGTCATCCTCGCAGTTAGGCTGGCTTACGCGTTTACACTCTAAGGCATGGTTTCCAACCATGCTGAGCCAACCTTTGAGCGCCTCCGTTACCTTTTTGGAGGCGACCGCCCCAGTCAAACTGCCCACCTAACAATGTCCCCCGGCCAGATTCATGGCCGCAGGTTAGAATTCCAATAACTTAAGAGCGGTATTCCAACGTCGACTCCGCCGTGGCTGGCGCCACGGTTTCCTAGTCTCCCGCCTATCCTATACATAAATTATCGAAACCCAATATTAAGCTACAGTAAAGCTCCATGGGGTCTTTCCGTCTTGTCGCGGGTAACCGGCATCTTCACCGGTACTACAATTTCGCCGGGCGGGTAATTGAGACAGTGCCCAGATCATTACACCATTCGTGCGGGTCGGAACTTACCCGACAAGGAATTTCGCTACCTTAGGACCGTTATAGTTACGGCCGCCGTTTACTGGGGCTTCAATTCAATGCTTGCACATCTCCTCTTAACCTTCCAGCACCGGGCAGGTGTCAGCCCCTATACTTCATCTTTCGATTTGGCAGAGACCTGTGTTTTTGATAAACAGTTGCCTGGGCCTATTCTCTGCGACCACATCGCTGTGGCACCCCTTATTCCTAAGTTACGGGGTCAATTTGCCGAGTTCCTTAACTACCCTTCTCCCGTTGGCCTTAGAATTCTCTTCCTATCTACCTGTGTCGGTTTGCGGTACGGGCGCCGAAGATATACATAAGACTTTTCTCGCCCTCGTCCAAACTTGCTTCCCTACTAAATTTCGGTCCCTTTCGCCCGGGGCAACCATCGCCCGGGTCAAGTCCTTTCAAGGTGTCCTCTTACTTAAATCTTTTGGCGGCTACGGAATATCTACCGTATGTGCATCGGCTACGCCTTTCGGCCTCACCTTAGCTCCCGGCTTACTTGGAGCGGACGAACCTTCCTCCAAAAACCTTAGACTTTCGGCCAATATGATTCTCACATATTTCTCGCTACTCATTCCGGCATTCTCACTCGTATAAAGTCCACCAGCGCTTACGCTCTGACTTCACCCCTTATACGACGCTCTCCTACCATGCATTACTGCATCCCAAGCTTCGGTGTACGATTTAGCCCCGTTAAATTTTCGGCGCAGGGTCACTCGACCAGTGAGCTATTACGCACTCTTTTAATGAGTGGCTGCTTCTAAGC
>OLSE01000209.1_pt1 | contig 83784 bp, 104 predicted proteins | sample 1673191 | NCBI WGS metagenome assembly OLSE01 (sample SAMEA3136764, study PRJEB25190) | human gut metagenome | biome: human gut; feature: human-associated habitat; material: faeces | place: Austria | collected 2013
GACGGTCAGACGCGCGATCCCCTTCGGGGCGTGAATCTTTTTGCTTGGCAGTGCGTGCTTCTTCTCGTACATGAATCTTTCATCCTTTCTGCGAAACGTGCTGTCAACTATAGCGGATGACAGCCAATTTCGTTTAGTAACGCCCTGTTTTCTTGACGTGTATCAGTATACCACGGTACTAGAGTACTACCTCTGAGAATCTTCTGAAATTTCGTCTGCCCAGTACCAATGATGCCCTTTTGCCTTGCGTCCGGTGGTAATCGCCCGTTTGATCCCACTCCCCGCATATCCGTAGGCAGACATACTCGCCGCGGCGATACTGTCGAAGATTTTCCCGTCATCGCGACGGACCCGCTTCTTACCGCCTCCAAGCCCTGCGTAGATGTCGATATCGCTCACGGCCGTCCCTTCCAATAGCTACATGAATTGCCATGTCCGGTTTCAAAGGCATGTTCCTCTCCGCGCCTGACGCACAGATATTGAATCTGGGTGTCCTCCGGTCTATGACGTTTGTCGCGAACATGGGGGTTCTGTATGCAGTGTGCACACAGGCTGCAGACCTTTTTCTTCCGTGCCTGTTCTTTTTGAAATCCACTGACTGAAGCGCGAAGATCATCATCAGAAACCATAGCTCATCCTTTCATCGGCAAGTCGAGTTCGGATTGTACATAGCAAAACGATTGGGGCGGCCGTTTCAGTTCAGGATTCAAGGTTTGCAGCTCAAGCGAATCCTTGAACGGAACAACTGAATAGATACGGATGGCAACGGCCTTATCGCACCCTTCGTAATATCCAAAGAACCTGTCAGCCGTCAAGCCGCTGTGGGTCTTCGAATACGTCCACACGGCCTCCGGAGATGCCTGTAGTATCGACCAATCGGCGATAATACCTGTCACTTTCTGGACCGGCGCCGTCTCGTATAGGAGGATCGGCAAGTCAACTAACTTTGGAGCCCTCTTGCGGTATTCGAAGCGCTTCCTTTCGGTATATATCAGGTCGGCATAATGCGGCTTGATTGACATCAGGATATATTCTTTCGAAAGCCCATTTAAGCCCATTCGTTCCTCCTTTTTTGCATTTGCTGATACGATGATACCACAATACAACGGTGCTACTTACTAGGACGGAAAAATGACCCGGCTCCTTATCGGACACCGGGCCATTTTTCCGCCCTAAATATCTTTAGAAAGCCATGCACGTCTTTCCTCTTCACGCTCTTTCATCATTCTCGATGTCTGATATTCAATCTCTTCGATGACGCGTTTTCTTCCCTCATCATCAAGTCGAAGGTACGCACAGATCATGCTCCAATCGGCAGCATCCCTTGTCGTCAGCGGAATCATCAGTTGAACTCCTTTCCTATTCGAACTCGCCGTCTGCAAGCCGCATCCTTTAATGCCATGCTCTAAACCGAACGCCACATGGCTTCCGTAGTTGAGACGAAGCCTGTCAGCATATTCCAGCCGGATTGCAACCTAGAAGTGGTGACGTGACTCAGCAATCGAACTCATTGCCGACTACTTCCGCAGAGCAATGCGGGCAGAAGGAATCGGTCAGGGAAATCGGTTCGCCGCAATTGGAACATACGGGAACGATTTCCCCTTCATCGGTCTCAAGTGTCCTGACAACACAAACCGGGCGGTTTATCAGCTCAAACAACCTACCAATAATCGGTCTATTACCAGTAATCTTGATTCCGGGTCCAAACAGCACAGCGGCCAGGAAATCATGAAGATCCGCCTCGCCGATCTCATTCGAGTAGCCATAGACTTCCAGCAAACGGTTTGCCGCTGATCGCCTCGCCCTGTCCGACGTAAGCATGGTTCTCGGATCGATGTCATATGTATCGACAGCCCCGTGTCGATCTTTGGAATCAATCTGCATTCCATCCAGCATATTCATCTACAGCTTTCGCCCGCAGAACGGACAGTAGGTGATCGGTTCGGGTTCCTTTCTCCCGATTGCCATATATATCTCGATGAGATGTTCAAAGCAGGGGCCGCTATACTCGCCGACACGGTCGATGATAATGATCTCGTCGGCAGTCGCGCCAGCGTACGATGATGTAGCTTCGAGTTTGCTCCGATCGGCTTCGCGATATTCACAAGCCATCTAAAACTTCCTTTCTGTACCAAATCCTTTGCCAGCAAAAACCATATGTGTGGACAGATCTCGTCTTGATCCACCCAGAGCACTTCCCTATTTGATATCCAGACAGGTGCACGGAACGCTTACGTATGTGCCTTGATGGTCCAAAACCTTGATGTGGTCGCAGGAGGAATCGATAACGTCCGCATGGGCGATATCGGGCGGTAAGCGAAATAAATCCTCGCAGTCGATATAGGCCACGCACCTCTCATACCCGCCACTGCGGATAATCACGAGTTCGCGCACCTCGGTCTCTTTGCGACAATACTCAATAACGGTCATTTATCTATCCTTCCGAAAATTTCGCCCGCAGATCGGGCAATAGTTGATGGGAATATAAGCGCAGTCGATGCCGTTGTCGTGGGACATGCTCAAATGCACCCCGTGCGAGTCATTGACCTCGAGTGCGAGCTCTATCCCCTCAATCAGGTCCATATCCCCGCAGACATCATCGATATCGTTGAGGAGCTTGGCGCGGTACGGGCTGCACCACGGGCAATAGCCGTTCGAAAAGACCTCGCGCGATGTACGGTAGGGGTATGCACTGTGGTTCACCATTCGGAACAGGAGCTCGGAGACGGATGCAATCCGGCTGCTCCCCGAGCCGATCCCGAGGTCGAATTTTTTCTGCAGACGCCCATGTGCGTCCGGACAGAAGACCGCCGTGTCCTTGGGGAGCTGCCGAATTCTCACGGTTGTCTCCCATTACCCAAATGCATCCGTCGGGGATTGTATAAGGATAGGAATCGGGTGCTAATGACAGATGTGCATCCAGTGGCTTGCTCTCCCCCATCGCATAGGATTCATCCAGGCGCCTGCCATCGACATAAACCTTGCCGTCTTTCAGGTCGACGGTCTGACCGGACGTCGCGATGACACGTTTGACAAGGATGTCAACTCCGTTCCTCGGCCTCGGATTCTTGAATACGACGATGTCGCCTGGCTTCAAATCACTTCCCGTCTCAAGGGTAATCTTCTGCGCAAGTATGCAGTCACCCACCTCAATCGTAGATTCCATCGATCCCGTCGGTACGACAAACGGCTCGATTACAAACGCCCGCAAGAGAAAGACCGCCGCCACGACAGTGACGATGAACGCTATGAATTTCAGAATATTTTTCAGGATTGAAGTAATACCGGTCGTCATGCACTTCGCCTTTCTGTTAGGATAGCACCATCATACCACAGTACCAGATTTTGGACTCGGAATGCCATCCCCTCTCCCATTACCACGAACTTCCCCATCAAACTGCAAACAACTCTGGAAAAGACGGAAAGATTGACGAGTTTCTTGAGGATTTCGCGATTCAGTTAAGCCCAATCAGTTGATTCCATCTTCGAAATCCCAGCTTGAAGATATTCTCCAAGCGGAATCTTATCGAGGCTGTTGATCTCAATCTCAGGAGAGAGCCAACCGCTATCTTCAAGGTCATTGCGGGCGATCTGATATGAACCGTAGTCGCCACGTCCGAGATACATCACTGCCTGTGCATCCTTGATGGCGTCGAACCCCCAAGAGAACAGACGATCCCTGATTGGTCGAAAATAGGTGAACGGAAGCTCATCTGGGTTCCTATAGACCTGCATCGCCAGGTCTGCAAGATCCTGTAAGTCTTTGCGACTAATCGAACATACGAATTCCTGCATCTGCTTTCCTTTCTTTGCAGTTACCTTCCTACCGTTTAGCCTTTAGAGGCCGCCCCGGTCAGATAGTCGAGGGCATATCCGGGCTGAACGTTATAGCAATAGACATCGAATGAAAGTTCATCATCCTGACTGTCTACTGACTGCAACCGGATGCGAACGCCGCGAGCCATCAGCTCGTTGTCGCGGAAATCAGGGGTCACCTTTTGGCACTCCCCGTAGTTGAAACCAGGGGATTCTCAGTTCTGCGAGGTCTGCCGTTGGGGACCGATATAGTCCTCTAGGGTCTTACGTCCTCTCCCCGAGCGTTTAGGCGACTACGGCCGCCACGGTTCCCGCGTGCCCCGCGGTACCTTCCGTGTTGGAGAGGATGCGTTTCCCCTCCGCCAGTATGTTTCTCGCCGCATTGACGTCGCGGTCGTGGTGCGCACCGCACGCGGGGCAGTCCCATGACCGTACCGACAGCGGCAGGGCGTCGAGCCTGTGCCCGCAGCCCGAGCAGGTCTTGCTCGACGGGTAGAAGCGGCCGACCCTTACGAGGGTGCGCCCGCGCTCGGCGCACTTGTACTCAAGCAGCCGTGCGAACTCACCGAACGAGGCATCCGACACGGCTTTCGCCAGATGACAGTTTCGCATCATGCCCTTGGCGTTCAGGTCTTCCATGCACAGGACTTGGTTCTCATCCGCGAGCATGGTCGTGACCTTATGGAGGGTATCGGTCCTGGCATCAGCGATCTTCGCATGGATCCTGGCGACCCTCTTCCGCTGTTTCAGATACCTGCCGCTCGGTTTCTCGCCCCTGCGTGTACCTTTCCTGCGGGAGAGCCTACGCTGCTCCCGCGCAAGCTTGCGCTCATATTTCTTGAGGTGGCGCGGATTTCCGATCTTGCGGCCGTCCGAGAGCGTCGCAAGCGTCTCGACGCCGAGGTCGATTCCGACTTTCCGGTCGGTCGCGGGCGTGTCCTTGGTTGGCACGTCGGTGCAGAGAAAGGTGGCGAAGTAGCGGCCGGCTGCGTCCAGGGAGACCGTGACCGACATGAAACGCCCCTGGAGCGGTCGGGATACCTTAGCCCGGACATTCCCGAGCTTCGGCAGCGCGATATGGTTGCGGTCAAGGATCTTGCCGCCGTTGGTGCGGTAGGACTGCCGGGCGTGCCGGCGCGACTTGAACTTGGGGAAGCCCGGCTTCCCGCCCTCGCGCACGCGTCGGAAGAAGTTCTTGTAGGCGCGGTCGAGGTCGCGGACGGACTGCTGGAGCGCCATGGAGTCCGCTTGCGCGAGCCAGGAGGTCTCAGAGTCGCGCTTCCACGCCGGGAGCATTCGGGAGAGCTCCGCCCACGAGACCGTCTTGCCCGTCTTCGCATAAGCGGACTTCTTGACGTCGAGAGCGCGGTTGTACACGAAACGGCAGCAACCGAGCGTCCGCGCGATCTGATCGCGTTGCGACGCATTCGGGTAGATTCGGTATTTGAACCCGCGTTCCATCGGCTAGACCTCCTTCTGTCTCTCTATGTACTTCCTTACCTGCGCGAGGGACACCCCTCCCACGGTCGACACGAAGTAGCTGTTCGTCCAGAGCGTGGGAATGCGGCTTTTCAGCCACGGGAACTCCGCACGCAGGTCGTGGCTCGACCTACCCTTGATGCGCTTGATCGCCCGATGGATGCTCAGCTGGGGATCGACCGACAGGAGCAGGTGCACATGGTCTGGCATGACCTCCATCTCGACGATCTCGAAACCGAGCTCGTCGGCGACTTCCCGAGCGATCTCCTTGAAGCGCTCGTCGACTCCGTCCACGAGGACGGGCCGGCGGTACTTCGGGCAGAAGACCACGTGGTAGCTGCAGGAGAAAATTATGTTGCGGTTGCTCTTGTACTTCATGGTATAGATATTATACAGTATTGAGCTGCATAATATCTACCGTCTTATATCCCCATAGATAAATCCAGGGGCTTTACGACGGTCTCGGTAAACAGTTTCATGTGTCAAAAGGACCTTACCATCTGCGGCAAGATTTCGATCGCGATAAAGCGCTTTCAGATGTTGCACTTTATCCTTCAATCCAGTCATTTTTGCAGCCCTACAGATTGATCGGCGCAGAAGCGACGATCTCACGAAGACGGTTGGCAATCCAGCTCTTCTTACCGGTGTATTCCTTGCCGTTGATATGGACGATATTCGAACTACTTTCAAGCTCGCGGGCGATAGAAAGAAGATCCTCGGCATCGATCACGATCTTCTCTCCTACCGCTTTTTTCTTTGGGCTGTCCATTTGAACTTTCTCGTTCTCAGCCTGGCCCAGGCGAAACGGATTGAAAAACATCTTATTCTCCAAAGTGACGACCATGCGGACCGGCCTTCTCGAACATAGACAAAGTCGGCGCGTAATATATCCGACCCATATGTGGAAACATAACCGCTATCGGTTCTTCGGTTCCAGCGCGGCACAGGACGTAATCACGCCAGCTGTCCGGGTAGGCAGCCTTGATGTAGTCGACAATCCCGTCGATTTTAGGTCTATCCATGTGCCTCACTCTTTCGCCGCCTGAATTCAAAAAAGAAAAGGCAGAGAGACAAAAACAGAAGCGAGATACTGGAGATCTCTAATTTCCGCCACATCGGCATAACGAAAACTGCCCTTAAGACACCCAAGCAGATGCTAAACATCGCATCCATCAAGTAAACTACAATAGCCATATCTATCCGATCGGAAAACGATGGTTCAGCATGACATCCTTGCTGAACTCACGTGAGGATTTGACTGTGACCGTATCGCCGGGCTCCGGCATCGTCTCAGACACGAATGCGATCGTATCGCGATATAGCAAAACCGCCCTTTCTCCCGGAGCCGTATAGAACCGAAGCAGGACATCCGCCTTGCGCTCGTCCTCGGAATCGATTGCCAGGATATATGCGGAGACGAGATCGCCGGACGGAGCCTCAATAAAACTGTGAAAAGCCCTGCCAAAGGCACCGAGCCTGCCGGTTCGGGAAGAAAGAAATGCTTTCCTGCAGTCCTCCTCGACAGCAAGGAGTTTGTTTTCATTCAGAAACGGTTCTGGAATCCCCGGATGATCATTTTGAATCTCGCGAATCATATCGACATTGAGTGTGCTCATTTATTCTCCCATCTCAGTGAATGCTGCGGAATCGAAACAAGATGGATCAATCAGGTCCGCGATATCCGTTAGATATCTCTTGGCATAGACCGCCATGACATCATCACCGTAAACCGCTTCCATAAGCAGGGAATCCACGGTGTCCGGGGTCGCTATTTTCGCTTTCCCACGAAGCCGGCTTGCAATTTTGCGGCGCAGCTCATCCGTGATTTTTTCACCATTGATCGTGCTGTTTTTCATCCTTGTTTCCCTTTCCTTTAGGCGGTACTATTGTAGCATAGGATTACGAAACGAGACGTATGACGGGGAGAATTTCTGGACGATTTAGCGAAACGCCATCTGTGCGGCGTGCAAGCACGCCTATGATCCGCTCACTTCGTTCGCTCGATTGATTTTCGCAAGCGCTTGCGATGTGCATGAAAGGCAGGCAAAAATGAAACCGTTCGATCTTAACGCGATCGAGGTGAATGTCGAGATTGATCAAAGCGATTCGCCTGTACATATCATCTGGAATGATGGGCGTGTTTTCGACATCGTCAGCTACGGTGCCGTCGTACCGTGTCCCTCGAAAACCGGACCCGAACTTGCGACCGTACGGGATGTTTTCATCGCTGTCGGACATGGAAAAACGACTAGACGCTCTCTCATCTGTGACAACGGGATATGGTCTATCGTGTCGGTCAAAAAATGAAGATGGATATGAGCGCCTTAAAAGTGACTCTCATATCCATCTAATATTCCTCGCTGGGGCGCGGAAAGAGCATGGCTTGATGTTTGTAGCTCGTTTGGTTGTGCCATGCCGTATATATTAGTATAGCATAGTGGTATCACGATACAATCGCCCTGAACTTCTTCCGTTTTGTCAAAAATAAGGCGCCCCGCGTTCCAACGAGGCGCCTTGGTAAATTCAGCTTAAAGCCACGCAGCTAACATTGACTACTCGTTGTCTTCACGGGGCTGAAATGGTTGATGGAACGAGCTAAGCAGCTCGGTAAGATCGATGCCCGTTGCATCCTTGAGACCGCTGGTCACCTGATCGACCATGCCAGTCGTGTCACGTACGAGCTTCGTGGCGTTGCCATCGCCATACATCTTAATGGATTCGACAGCTGTCAGCGGCTTTGCGACAGCCTCGGCGACCTCCGGCATGACATCGATGTAGCGATTGGCGAGAAGATAGGCGTTCTCCATACCGTTGTATGCTTCCGTCTGGGCCTTGATGCCGGCGGCGACACCCTCGCCATGTGCCTTTTCAGCGGCGCCGTCAGCCTCACCCTTAAGGCGCGTCGCCTCTGCCTCAGCCTTAGCTTTAGCCGAGACGCCTTCAGCCGTCTTCTGGGCACTGTAGAGATCGGCGTCAGACTTATTCTGGGCCTCGACCTTTGCGGCCTCTGCATTCTTGGTACGTGTGTACAGCTCGGCATCCGCTTTCTGCTCGGCAGCATAACGGTCAGCCTCAGCCTGTTTACGGACCGTGGCGTCCAGCTCACGCTCCTTCACGGCAACCTGGCGCTCGGCGAGTTCGACCTTCTTGGTCTCAGCCGCGATCTGCGCCTCCTGCTGTGCGACATAGAGTTCACGCTGCTTTTCAGCCGTCACGGTCTGCTTGACCATATCTGCCTCGGCTGCGGCCTTGTCGGCAGTCTTCTTCAGCTCCGCCTTCTTCAAATCAAGCTGGTTCTGGCGCTCGGCAACCTCCTGCTCTGCCCTGATCTGGGCAAGCTCCGCCTCCTTCTTGATCTCAGCTGCCTGGTCGGCACCCATCGAGCGGATAATCCCCTGCGAATCTGAGAAATCCTGGACGTTGAACGTGCGAAGCTCAAGACCGAGATTCGCAAGATCGTCACGCGACCCCTCGAATACCTTATGGTTAAAGGACTCACGGTCACGCATGAGCTCCTTAAGATCCATCTGACCGATAACCTCGCGCATCTTTCCGAGCATCACCTCGGTGACCTGACGGGTCATTTCGGCTTTATCCATATTGAGATAATTCTTCGATGCTATCTCGATCAATTCGGGAGTCTGTCCAATCTGGAAGTTTGCGACGGCGCAAGCATGGATAAGAATCGCATCCTGGGTCGGGATTTCATTCTCCGTAGACAACTGAACCTGCACAGCACCGAGAGCCAACGTGTCCACACGCTGCAGACCGGGGATAACGAACGTGCCCTTTCCTGACACGCTACGCGTCTGCCCGAATCCAGATACGATCATCAGTTTGTCCGGCGGGCACTTCCTCCAACAGGACTCGAACACGACGATCACCAAGATCACGAGTAGAAGCGGTCCAAGCAGAGGACCAAGCTTTTCAACTTCAGCGATATCGAAATTGAATGATTCGATCTTTCCGTAAATTGCGCTGCGGCGAACCAGTTCGCTTACAGAGATGCCAAGCACCTCCGCACGTTGCTCGATCGCTATTTTTTCTGGTGCGGTGAGCATTACTTGGAACGGAATACTCCTTTTTTCAGAAATGGGCTCGCCACTTTCATCAGTTTCACGCGATGCTTGTGCTCTTCTGTAATTCTCCTGTTGCTTATGGAGAGCTTTTTTCTTCCGACCGAGAACTTGCATTTCATCATCAAGATCATCGAGTGAGATTTCCCGATGAATCAACACAGATCGAATCAACTCTGCTTCCGTACAGCCGGCTTGTTCACAAAGTTGTTGATAGATCTCCTTCTCTTCAGGAGAAACACGAGCCTTTACGAATTCATTTCGTGCCATTTTTCTCCTTTCTCCGGAGCGGCCTCCGGAAAAGTAAGCAAGAAATTGAGGATTGGCATCTGTCTCCTCTTGCTATGGTTGTCCAATTTCTTAGAAAGAGTGAAACCAACACGCAAAAAGCGTGCTGCAGTTCACTCTTTCCCTTTTCTCCGTGACAGGAGAAAAGCAAGATTCGTAAATCATGATAACAGGGACCACGGGCCCGGTTATCATGATTTACGTACATCTTGCAATCTCCGGAACGGTGATTGGGCGAAACGCAGTGTAGACGTGGAATGAGAGGCCTCATTCCAAGCGAGAGGCCTCGCGGCGTCGTAACTGCGTGAAGACCGTGAGCGAAAGCGAACTTTTAACGCGAGGGATGCCGAGTGTTAAGAGTTCGCTGTAGCGAGAGCGAAGCGGTACTGCGAATGCGAGGGATGCCGAGTATTTGAAGTACCGCGCAGCGGGCTCCGGGCAAGGCCTGGAGCGAATCGGTGAGAGGCCTCACCGATCGCGGAAGGTTTTGGTCGGAGCATCCGGCACCGCCGGATCTTTTCGTGATCCAGCCCTGGGTGATCCCAACAAACCCGATCGGTTTGCGCAAGGAGTTGTCTACGATGATATTCGGGTAGTGTCGGATATCGTTGTAGACACTCACAGCAAGATTATCGATCGCCCACTTGACCAAAACCGGTTCATATCCATTCAGCTCGCAGAAAGCTTCCCGCGCTAACTTGCTCTCAAAAGCAACCGCGCAATAGTGCTTCCCATCGCCATCTAAATCCTTGACAGCGAAAAAAGTCTTCTGTGCCATATTGTCTCTTTTCTCCAAGCTATCAAGCGCCAGACACCAGATACTTTAGCGCCGGACACTTGACATCTAATTACGCGATGATCCGCTCCTCAAGGTTTTTGCGCATCTCGACACTGAACAACTTGAGCGCTTCCTCCGCATCCCCGCCGTTCTCAAGATACTCGATCGACAGGTTATCCCTAGCGACAACCATGAGATCGTCGAGCAGGATAGAAATCAGCTCCTCACGACTCACGGAATCTGGGGTGAAGTCATCGAACATGGTTTCCAAAAAAATGCACTTATCGGACATGGAATAACCCTTTCTGTAAACCGCCTAACGTAAGGCTATCGTACCACAATACCGTAGTATGACCAACGAGAATAAAAAATAGTTTAAACAAAAATGGCGACCGTCACCGATCGCCATTCAAAATCTTTATTTTACGGACTCTGCTGCATTTGCAAACAGCTAGGAAATGTCATATTCGCCCTGTGCGATGCTTCCCGCGGGGACATGGATACGTATCTCGCACTTTAAGAACTTTCGCCGATCACGTGTCCACTCACCTACTATAGGAAACTCGTGGGTTTCACGGATGACCACATATTGATCGACTACTTCGACTCTCGCATCATCGGCTTCCGCATCCTCATACACCACCGTTCCATCGGCAGGGTAGCTCTTTCTACGATAGCCTCCATCATCCTGTCTCATCATCACGACGTACTCATCCTGTTCCGTGAGGTAGCCGAAGGAGAGCGCCGCCTTGCCGTCGAGGTGAGATCCGGTCTTGAGCGAAGCCAGGGAATGGCTCTCAGCGACCTCGGAATCTTCGCTGAGCAATTTGATACTCGTAGGAACAGCTGCATGCCATAAAGCAAAGCCGGCCAATCCTATGATGACAGTCAGGGCGACAGACAGACCGAATCGCCTTGGGAATGACTTGTACTTCACCGCATCGTCACTCAACACGTAAATCACCCAAGCCAAAATAACTACGAAATATATGGCTTTAATCCAATTGGCCATATCAACCTTCCTTTCCTTTCGCTAAACGCCGCAAACCTCATATCCTGTGGATCGCAGGATATTAACGATTTCTTCGAAAGTCTCCGAATCGGAGCATGAAATCTTTCTTCCAACTGCATCGGCATAACACGTTTTCGTAGCATCGCCGATGCCCTTGCCGTCCTCATGGCTCCTGACTGCCCGCCATTCACTTCGGAGCATCTTCGTGCTTAAACCGGCTTCGATCATTTCATACATCAACTCGTCGCCACGGGAAGGATCGATTTTTGCAATCTTGCGCACGAGGTTAAGATTTAGCTCAGACAGATGTTTTCCATCTTCGAGACTCGGTACACCTGTTTTTCCGCTAGACCACTCATGATAGAAATCGCCGGCACTTTTGCGCTGCCACAACAAGGTCTCCGTTACGCCGCATCGTGCCGCCTCGTCTTTAAGCCAAGCGGAAAATGAACTGTATTCCGGTTTATACAGCTCGTTTTCCGACACGTCCCTCATCAGTAGATAAACCGGCACCCATGACCGACCTCCTTGCCTGAAAAGACTCGCAAGCTCGTCATGAATAGAGGAAGTGCAGGATTCCTCTGATCCGACGGACATCCGTTTCAGGTCCTCACGATATTTCAGCTCGAACCGGATCCAGCTGTCAGATGGAATAGAGGTGACCCGTTCGAGCTGACAGGCGATTTCCCTCCCGATGGCTTCCTTTCCCGTCAGAAGATCTTCAATCTCGGCAACAGAAACGCCCAGCTCTACCGCAAACTCCCCAACGGACATTCCGTTGCCATCGATCCACTCCTGTAGATACTCACCGGGCGCGACCGCAAAATTCGTTCCCATCACTACATCCTTTCTTGTTTACGCGTAGGTATAGTATACCATAGTACAGTAGTATCGGCTCGCGCCATAAAAAGAGCACCGGCCATCGATTGCTAAATCCAATTACAGCAGCACTTACTTAGAAATGGGACGACCGTTCCGATCGTCCCGCAACAGAAGCCTAATCAAAATGGTGAAAATCATGCTCAATATTCAGCGCGTTGAGCAAATTGACTAAAGCATCATTGTATCCGTTGACGTAACCGGATACGTACGGACTTAATCCGTCGCAGTCGAGGGCGACATTGGCGTTGAGCAGCCGCTCCACGGCTTTCCAGACTGTATTTTCGGTAAACATATCAGTTCCTTTCTCTGCGCTTAACGTGTTTAAAGTATACCACAATATCACGGTACTACTGCTCTAAATATTAGACGCTCAGCTTGTCTGCTAACAACTCGATGACCATCTATGAAAGAAACGGAACCGCCTTACCCTTCCCATAATGGAGACCAGAGGGTTTGGCGGCTTCGATAGGCAACACGATCCATGATCGATCTTCTTTATGTTCCTCCAGTCTCTATTGCTTTATTCCGCGGTCACGCGAAGCGTGAGCCGTCGGCTGGGCTCTTTCGGAGTAAGTCGGCGAGTTTTCGACAATTTCAATGGCGCGGAGAGTCCCTGGGTGAGGCTCGTAGCGCTGTTGGATTTGTCGGAAACTCGCCCCCCTGTCCGCGTCAGCGGACTCGACCAAAAATCGGCATCGCCGATACAAAGAAGGGCGGCCGTTATCGGTCGCCCTTTCCTCGACAGGCTAGAAAACCATTCCCCATTCCCCTCCTTCCTCGCCTACCCACGTGAGATAAGACCCTTCCTCGATAACGGGCTTCAAGGCGTTGAGAAAAGTTTCCTCGCACCCCGTCTTGTCGTCATACGACAATCCGGAAATGTTTCCGGCATCGTCAAATTCGACCCCGAAACCGACCATTTCGAGAACTTCAACAAGATTGCCGCACAGCTCGTCATAGTTCCAAGGCATCCACGAGAACCAAACGTCTGGATTGCCGGCACACGACTTGGAATCTGCAGGCTTAGGCGTCGGGTCGCCGCCGAACTTCCCGCCGTGCTTGAGGTAGTCGTGCCTGTTGAGGTCGCAGACGATTTCATAACCGCGTTCGAAATTCTCCTTCTTAATCTTGAAGTTCGAAGCAGTTTCCTCGATGCGAACGTAATAACCCATTTCAGTTCCTTTCTCCCGTTCGCTTAACGTTCCTATAGTATACCATAGTGGACAGGGGTGCATTGCTGAGAAAACCGGTATTCCTGAAAAGATTTCCCTGTTCAGGTCGCTAAAACCGACCTTCCTTTTCCCTGATGCACCTTTTAAGACTTTCAAGTGAATTACGGATGGTGCGCGCGGTCACGCGAAGCGTGAGCCGTCGGCTGGGGTCTTTCGGAGTAAGTCGGCGAGTTTTCGACAATTTCAATGGCGCGGAGAGTCCCTGGGTGAGGCTCATAGCGCTGTTGGATTTGTCGGAAACTCGCCCCCTGTCCGCGCCAGCGGACTCACCAAAAATCGGCATCGCCGATACAAAAATGGGCGACCGTTACCGATCGCCCTCAGATTTCTCTTTAATCTTCCTTACGGTAGAGTATGAACGGATGCATCGCTACTTCCAGCTCGATCTCACTCTCCTGTTCATCCGTAAGCTCTATATTTCCGTTCTCGACTGTGACCTCTATATCAGGATTGCTACCATAAACGGCAGCGATGGAACCGTTCACAAGCTCAATAACAACGCTAGGCATTTATTTCCCCTCAATCCATCAATAAAAATAGCGCCCATAATCTGGGCGCTATCGGTCACTACGCCTCTTCATCGTCTTGATGGTCAGCACGGTTCATCTGCTTGACGATCTCTTCCACCGTGCCATGGGCAATGACGTCAAGAGGAAAACACGCCACCATACGACACGGATAATACCCCTGATCTTCCTCACATCCGTAACGGTTCGTCTCGTCAGGCTTGTGCTGAAAACCACAATAGAATTCGAGCTGATCCGTGTCTAAATTGACAATATATGCGTACTCACAGAACAGCGAATCCTTAATGAAAGACGAGTTGTCAATCATGTAGACCTTCGATCCGCTATCAATAAAGGGCAACCAATTCTCGGGACAACCTTGGTTTGGACGCAAAGTCCAATACCAGTCGCCACCGTCAACACCCAAATCGTGCTCCATGCAATACTCGATCTGCTTCGGGCTCGGCATGGCATCCTCAGACACCAGCTCAATATGGTCAAACAGTGAGTTCATTCCGTCCCTGCCTGCACATTTGCAAAACTCGACAATCTTCTTCCCAAGCCAATCGGGATAGCTGTCAAGATGGTTGTAGGTCAACTTGTCGATCCCGTTCTTATGGAATCCGTACAGACCGCGCGTACCCATTGTTAGTTCCTTCCTGTTGGGGCTTAACGTGATACTATCATACCACAATACTACGGCGTCACCTTGGTAAAATTGCGCAATTGAATAAATTTCCCCGTACTGAAAAGGGCGCCTGCAAAATTGCAGACGCCCAACCTATCCACTTATTCTATGTATGAACCGATAGGTTCAAACTCCCAACGAGTGATACATCCCCCCTCTTCATCCTCAACACGATCTATGAGAATTTCCAGTGATTCATGCGACCGATAAAACTTCTGCAAGATACCAGTCAGCCATTTGCGGTCTGCATCATATTGCCCGTCACCGATTTGTTCAAGCAGTGCTTCATTTTCAATGCCGAAAGTATCAACGTGATACTGACCAACTAGTTCACTGCGATTCGTACAGTAAAAACAGCAGCCTGGTTCCTCAGCATCGTAATGATATTCAAAAGTTTCCTCGGGAAAGGCATGGTTTACCCCACATACAATCGCTCCCAATTGCGGTGCCCAGGCGCTATACACAATACAATGGACTTTCGTCCCCTCTACCCGCACTTCCTCTAACGTACCTCGACAACTGACATCCGAATAATTTGAAAACGCGCTGGAATTAACGGCTATATTCCCAAGCCAGCTATCACCGAATCCGTTTTCTACTCCGCATTCATGGCACCAAGATTCAATCTTATCCGAGACTTTCTTGGCCAAGCTTTCGTCTCCCGTCTCGATCTCAAGAAAAGTGCTGCACCAGTTCGGCATGTTCGGGTTCCTTTCCTCCCGTTCGCTTAACGTTCCTACAGTATACCATAGTACCGTAGTATCAAGACTGAGAATAAGAAAAAGGCACCTCCAATTTTGAAGATGCCCTGATACACAGACTGAAATTAAAAATCGGCTTCGAACCAGTCAAGGAGATCATCGAAATCATCGGTCTCGAAGATTTTCCTATCGGTTGGAGTTCGCTCGTCAAAGGTGTACTTATCATTTTCGCCTGGAATGTGTCCGATAAGGCTCGGAAGATTCCTTTCTTCTGGCGTTTTCAGTCGCTCCACACGCTCGGTGCTGTCCATCACTACAACCCACTCGTGATCGTAGTTGGGATCATTATGCTTAAGCGTCAAGCTATGCGACTTGTCTCCCCAAGTGAAACACATAGCACCGCACGCGCCGTGGCGCGTGCCACTGCTATAGTTGAGACACTTGAACCAAACTTTCGTCCCGAGGGACAGTTTTCCCTTCGGAGCGACCTCTTCGATGAACGGGACAAACTCACGGGCATAACGGAGTGCATCAGGATCCATCCAATCCGCCACACCAGCCTTTTTTGCATGGTCAATACAGTCGAAAACATCATATCCCAGAGCCTTTACAGCCGTCTGAAGCTGACCAAAAGTTGGGATACCGATGGTAGCGTGGTTGATAGACATGTTCGGGTTCCTTTCTCCCGCTCGCTTAACGTTCCTATAGTATACCATAGTACCGTAGTACCAAAACCAGAAATATCAAATTAGCCTAAATAAATAGACAACCTCTCAGACTTATAATCCTCCAGACGGCTGATCGCCGAGCCTTACAATCATTTTCTCGGCCAGATCATCCTTAACATGAGAAAGGACGCAGTGAATTTCCGATTCATTGTACCCAGGTGCAGTACAGGTTTGGTTTTCGTAGCTTGTAATACAGCCATACCGCTCCCCAAGTGTAAAAGGATCCCCATCAGGTTTGCTTTTCATCTTGAAAACTCGAACGGGAGCGTTCTCATTGTAACGCTCGTTCACGGATGCAAAATTTGCATCAAGTAGCATTTGCCCAACTTTCTGACTGCATGTCGCAGCGCTATAGAAAGTTCCATCATCCTCATCGTGCAGACCTGCCGCCCCATATTCAGTTCCAGCCATCGCACAAACAATCGCCGAAATCGTAAGATCTGAAACAATATCGCAACTCATGTTCGCGTTCCTTTCTTCTTCGATCTACCTAAAAATCCCAGACGGCGGCACGGTCTGGATCAATAAGATCGGCAAGACGATTAAAAACGTCATTGACCTTGAATTCCTCTCCAGACGGGAAGCCAAGCACCCGCCATGCGAGAAGTGCCATAGGATCCTCGTCAATAAAATCGTCTTCCTCCCATGCCCTGAGAGACTTTGCAGCTTTGAGACAGTCTGCTTTGGTAATAGACGTCTGGTTGATAGACATATTCAGATACCTTTCTCCCGCTCGCTTAACGTTCCTATAGTATACCATAGTACCGTAGTACCAATAACGGAAAAACAATCTTCCCGAAAAGATTTTCCTTCTCAGGACGCAAAATAGACCCTCCGTCTCCCGGATGTCTCTTTAAGACCTTACAAGAGTTTGTGTTTATCGCCGCGGTCACGCGGAGCGTGAGCCGTCGGCTGGGGTCTTTCGGACCAAGTCGGCGAGTTTTCGACAATTTCAATGGCGCGGAGAGTCCCTGGGTGAGGCTCGTAGCGCTGTTGGATTTGTCGGAAACTCGCCCCCTGTCCGCGCTAGCGGACTCGCAAAAAAATGCTGGGCTCCTATTCGGATCGCCCAGTATAATTACCAACTATATGTAGGCAAAGACGGCAATACGTCTGCGTCCCGATCGAGAACCACTAAATTGCAATTCTCCTTATCCGCTAACCTGAAAATGTCCTGTAGGCAAGCTGGGATGTCCTTCCCGTAGACATTTTCCCAGTAGAGAATAATCCACCCGTAACTTTTCGGGCAGACAACCACCTCTTCCTCTTTCTCGAACTTCTCCGGATTAGCGAGAAACAGTCTCCCCATCGCGCTTAGATGCGAGGTCGAAAGATCGAGATACTTGCAAACTCCCATAATATGAGAACCTCCTATGAACATGATCAGGTAGAGGGGCGATCCCCTCTACCCTTATATCAGTTAGGCCACATCGGCAATTCGGTCTCCCTTACCGTAACCGTATCCATCTTCGGCTCCTGCATCATGGATGGATGTATCCTGCGAGACGATATAGCGCTGCTTCGGCTCCGTCTTAATGTCGTGCTGTTCGTTGATGAAACGGGTGACACTCTCGGGAACGACAACCGCAAGCGCGAAAGACTCGTCCGCCGCCACCTGCTCGCCGTAAGCCTGTTTCAAGCCCTCAACGAAACCGAGACAATAGCTGTTCTTGCTTCCGCTTTGCTTTCCGATGCGCTCGCCAGTCTCACGGAAACGGCGATCCACATATGACGTAAAGCACCTCTCGATCGCATGCCTAGTGGCACGAAAACAACCTGCCGCAACCACGCTGTCCTCTGCTTCGCCAACGAAAACAATCTGCTTGCTCGTAATCTTTTGACGATTCGTCCAAAAATCACGCTCATGGCGTACATGAAAATAGGACTCACAACGATAGTTGCTGGCAATGACATACGCCAGCGCCTTCACCCAGATCGCCACGCGCTTACCGACATCTTCGCCCGTCTCATTGATCTCGGGTGCATCATCGGATAATGAAATCTCGTCAAGCGTCATGTCATTGGCTACAAGAAGACGCTGAAGCGCAAGGGATGCCGCTCGTGCTTCGCCCTCCGTTGTGGCTCCGTCAATCATAGCGAGGATCTTCTTAATCTTGTCGTTCACCGTTGCCATTTCGGGTTCCTTTCTCCCGTCCGCTTAACGTGGTTTAAGTATATCATAGTACCGTAGTACTAAGACCGTAAATAGCAAATTGAACCAAAATAAATAGGCACCCAACCGGATGCCTATTTAAGAACCTTGTCATTCAATCGTGCCAACGAAACGATCAACGGTATTGGAAACGAGATGAATCTCATTGGCCTTTACCGCAACACGAACCATGCGGTGCCTGAACCGCTGCCGTGTGCTATCCCATCTGGTAACGCACACAATAGCCCGATCGCCGCTACCAAAGTCCCCGTCCTCGCAAACGGCAATAGCCACTTCCTCGTCACTGTAGCAATAATCGAGTTCAATATCTTCCTCTCGCCCATCCGCACGATAAATGTGTGCAAGCATTTTTTCTCCGTTCTATATATCACTAACCTATAAATTGCTATACGGGTTCTTCGCGTCCAATAGCAAATGGTGTTTGCAGCCGATCGCCCTTTATTTCAACTACTCGGCGATATGGTCAACAAGATCCCCGATGCCCTCAATCGCCAAGGGCGTGTCAAGCGTTCCCATCGTTATGTCATAGAAATAGAAATCTGCATACTCGCCACTATCCACCGCGTCAAGAATATGACGTGCAAGAAACAGCCTATCGTTTTCGATCTCACTAATCGCATAGCTCAAGAGGGTTTCACGACTGCAAACGTCATACTCCCCATCTGCCATTTCCGATGCGATCTCGCTAAGTGGCTTACCTTCATCAATCATAGCGCGGAGTTCTGCTTCTGTCATTTCTGGTTCCCTTCTCCCGTTCGCTTAACGTTATTAAAGTATATCATAGTACCGTAGTACTGACATTCATGAACTTAATTTCCAACGAAAAATCAGGTTATAACCTCCTAAAAAAGAACGGGACAACCGATAATCGGCTACCCCGTTCTTTGAATTAGACATGGTACTCGTATTTGACGAGCCAGCAGATCGGCGCACTCCTAGACGCCTTCACCTTCATTTCATACCGTTTCTGCTCCAAGCGCTTTTCGGTCTCACGGATGCCTTTCTTCTTCGCGGCGACCCGGTTACGGTCGGTCTTGCTGCGAAGGTCGGTACTGCAAATCGGACAGACATTTCCAAACTTCCTGTAAAGTCCCACCCTTTCGAGCTTACTTCCGCAAGACGGACAACCGATAAAAGCCGACTTGCGATTCGAGATAGCAGCCCCACCTTCAATTGCCGATAGTTCTGCCTTAAGGCGATTCAGCCGTTCCTCAAGCTTGGTTTCCTCCGCAGACTTCTTTAGAGTGATGCGATCCGTATTGCGGAACAGCACAGCATGGTCGTCATATTCGCCCTCATATCTCTCTAAAAACCTCTCCGCGTCTTCCCTTGTTTCAAAAACATGATCCTCATGCCACTTTAACTGACTGTCTGGATACCAACCTCCCTCTTGCCAGTCCTCATGCATGACTTCCTCCTGTATCTCCGCGAGAACCGCCTTACGCGATACGTTTCGCTCATACACCGCATAGTTGATAGCATGGCTCATATTCGGGTTCCTTTCTCCCGTTCGCTTAACGTAACTATAGTATACCATAGTACGATAGTATAACCATCGAGAATGAGAAATAGCTTAAACAAAAAGGGCGACCGTTGCCGATCGCCACAAACTACTCTGCTGGTATTTAATTCCAAAGCGTCAGACAGGCAAAATCAACCATTCATCTTTATGGCTATCCCCCTCACAGTAACAAGTATAGTTATCAAACCAAATTCGACAGCCCTTTTCATTCATGCGATAATCGCCGTTATCATAATCTCGCTCTCGTGAAAGAAACTCATCAATATCGACTTCAATCCCAAAGACATTTCGAATACCCTTGGCAATTTCCCTTGCGGCATCCTGCCACGTGTCGAACCTGCCCACTTCCGCAATTCCCCATTCTTTCGTGTAGTTGACTAGAATATACATCCCAGGTTCCTTTCTCCCGTTCGCCTAACGTAAGGTTAGTATACCATAGTACCGTAGTACAATTAGCGAGAATGAGAAAATGTTTAATCAAAAAGGGCGACCGTTCCAGATCGCCCTTCAAGGTCTTTATATCAATCCGACAATGCCTTATCGCATTTCATAAGATAGTTGTCGAAGGTAACTTCTGTAAACAGATAGAACATCGCCCCACCTACACTGCATTCATTGCTCGATTGCGCTAAAGCGCACAGGCCAGATTGCCTACTCGCTTTTAGCAACAGCCGATTTAACAAAAAATGGAACTGGAGTCGGCTCTTCTGCATCTGCTCGATACCCGTAAGTCACAAACGCGGGATAGTTGCACTCAAGGTGTTTTGCACTCTCCCCCTCAACCATGGCAATGAGGTCGATCACCGCATCGTTTTCGTCAATCCAGAAAATCCTGATGCCGTGATAGTCCTCACTCTCATCGCCCTCGAAAATCCCGATCCGACCAGCGGGCGTGTCGATAGCGTAAATAGGCTTGCACATATCAGTTCCTTTCCCTGTGCTTAACGTGGTTAAAGTATACCATAGTACCGTAGTATAATTACCGAGAATAGCGATTTTCTGAAATGATTTCCGGCCCGACCGAGAATTGACCCTCTTTATCTTCCTGAGTTCTCTCTTACACCATTCCCAGTGGATTGTGGATGGTGCGCGTGGTCACGCGGAGCGTGAGCCATCGGCTGCTATCGTTACGACGAAGTAGGCGAGTTTTCGACAATTTCAATGGCGCGGAGAGCCCCTGGGTGAGGCTCATAGCGCTGTTGGATTTGTCGGAAACTCGCCCCCTGTCCGCGATAGCGGACTCATTAAAAAGTATCGGATTTGCCGATACGGATTTTTCAAAACCTCGAAATAGGGGAAACCGCTCAATTCGGACGGTTTCCCCTATACTCTAAAACCCTAGGCAACGCCTTTTCCTAAACGATCGGCAAGCTCGCTATAGGTGCCTTTCCAAGAAAACCCGAAATCGGTTAGACCGATAAAGACCAACGGATCGGCCGCGTTTCCTGATTCGTCAAGCGGTTGAGCAATACCAACGCCCAGCCTTTTCGATGCTTCCAGAGTCGCATATACAAAACTCGGATTGGTATTTGCAGGCTCGACCGCATCATCGGCAAATGCCCTTGCAAGATGCTCCGGATTGTCGAAATCCTCAATTTCAACCGTACCGTCCTCATACTCCCATCGAAACCAGCTGCCAGACTCTACATACGGCTTCAGGTCTACAAGCAAATCCTCCGTAGCGAGAGGATGTTTTTCGTATGGCAGATACAATCCCACAAGGCTATCGCCCTCAAAAGTCGGCTCAAAACCATGGCTACACATCAGCTCCCGAAATGACCCATCGAAGCCAAGTTTCCGAAGAATATCATTGTAGCGGGCCCAGTCAATCTTGACAGTTCCCTCTCCGCCCATAAAGCATCCCATTACATTTCCTTTCTCTTGTGGATCGCTTACAGCTACTAGTATAGCATAATACCGTAGTACTACGTTTAGAAATCCTTCCCGTCCATTAGTTCGTTTTGAATCTGCCGTTTACGCTTGCCAACCAATTGGCGAACACTCTCAGGCATATTTAAAAATTGACGGGAAATTCCGAAAAACTCCGCCATGATCACAGCCGCGAACGCATTTGCATCAACCTCGAGCGGCTGGGCGTTATACTCGTCAATATCCAACTGATCGCTTGTATGGTAATCGTGCAAACTCCGATCGTTTTCCAGCTGATACGCATGACGAAGCTCATGCGCTATCGCGAAGAACAATTCAGGCGTCACACCTATGTCATTTCTGATCAGTACGCCATCAGGTGTCAAAGCGGCAATTTGCGTATCAGTCCGTAGTCGGTCGATTGACACAAAGCGGATCGCGGGCATCTCAATCTGCAAAATCGTACAGATCTCCCTCGCAAACTTCGAACATATTTGTTTTTTATCCATTGTCTACATTCTCCTTATGATACCATAATACCATAATCTTGAAGATAATGGAACCGCTGATCTATGGTACCGGAACGTGGATGATTCTCAACGGATTGGAATAAGATTCAGCAAGTGAAAAGCTTTGAAGCGTTCCGCGGCTCTTTCCATCCCAAAAGGCAATGACACCGCGATTTACATGCTTCGAAATATACTCATGCATCAAACGGTTCCGAATGTAACCTGCACGTTTTCCATAAGTGTCCCAATCAGCGGGAAACTCTTTGTAGGCATAATGCCGATCCGCTGCATATCGTTTTGCCAAGGCATCCGTACCGTATGCGCCACCAGAAACAATGATGATGTTCTTCCAGTTCCTTAAGAGGTGATCGCATTTCGTTACGAAAAACTCGTAATCAGAAAAGGAACGGGATCCGACCATTAGGCAGTAAAATGCTTCTGCATCTGACATATCGGCTCCCTTCTATCATAATATCAAACCAAATATACTACACTACCATAGTATTAAGAGGAAAAACTGGGCACTCCATCTAGGAACGCCCAGTTTCTAAAATTAAAGACTTGAAATAGCCCGAGAAATCGAAGACGAATCGCAAATAATCTTTGCACCACCTTCGATAAGCATATTGCATCCACGCGATTCAGGAGCGAAAAATCCTCCTGGACATGCCCATACTTCCCTACCAAGTTCCATTGCACATTCGGCCGTGGAGAAAACGCCCGATGGGAACCCTGCTTCCACAACCACCATCATTTGTGACAGCGCAGCGATAACCTTCCGACGCCTGGCAAAACCTGCCCTCGTAGGTCCTTTGCCCCAAGGAGAAATGGAAACAATCGCTCCACCAGTTTCGACCGTCAACTCAAACATGTCGACATTCGAACTTGGATAATCTACATCTGCTCCTGTGCCAACCACCGCAATATGAAGACCTCCGTTTTCAAGAACAGTCCTTGCAGCAACGCTCTCACAACCAACAGCACCACCCGTGATAACGGGAACAAAAGCAGCTAATGCTTCATTTGCAACAATCTTTGAAGCTTCCTCTCCATAGGGAGAAGACCTCCGAGTTCCCGTAACAGCTATAGACTTGGCACTCAACACACTCGGGTTGCCGATCACATAGAGTTTTTCAGGCGGCTCGTTCATGTCCTTCAAAGCAATCGGATACAACGGATTGTCAATCTCGATCTCATAACGCTCGAAGTCACTTGCGCTCATTTCGGGTTCCTTTCTCCCGTCCACTTAACGTAGGACTAGTATACCATAGTACCGTAGTATATCATATGAAATAGGCGACTTTTACCTGAAAAAGGGATGGTTTATACCATCCCTTCACAGAAAAAATGTTCTACCCGATCAGAACGCACTCGGGAACACCATAATAGGCGCGATCCTCTTCGGCAATAACACCGACCACATCGTCCATCGGATTGCCGTCCCCGGGCTCCTTCGGCACAAAAACACGGGGAACATAGACGCCGTTTCCCTCGGAATCGACAGACAAGCCAACAGGCATCCCGGCAATACCCTTGTCGGCAGCCATCATCTGCTCAAGCCTGACTGCCAATTCCTTAACCGTCATGGGGCGGATCAAACCGTCCGAAAGCTCGATTGTATAATTGGGCATATCAATTGTCTGGCTCATATTCGGGTTCCTTTCTCCCGTTCGCTTAACATACCTATAGTATACCATAGTACCGTAGTATGGCTAACGAGAATGGCGATTTCTCCGAACCGATTTCCACTCAACCGAGAGCTAATACCCTTATCTCCCTGAGTTTTCTTTAATACCTTTCCCAGTGGATTATGGATGGTGCGCGTGGTCACGCGGAGCGTGAGCCATCGGCTGTTATCGTTACGACTAAGTAGGCAGGTTTTCGACAATTTCAATGGCGCGGAGAGTCCCTGGGTGAGGCTCGTAGCGCTGTTGAATTTGTCGGAAACCTGCCCCCTGTCCGCGTCAGCGGACTCTTTTGAAAATGGACAAATATAAGAGAATCATCCTAAACCGGCGGTTCCCTCATGTCGAAAATCTTTATGGTTGTAGCACCTAATGCAAAGTCTACCAATGGTCAAATTCGCAAACGCTTGCGAATTTGATGTCTGCTTACATTTAGCTACCTAACTGATATTTAGACATGGAAAAGGCTCCCGTCCAAAGGACAAGAGCCTTTTCCATAGGAGTAAAGATGCCTAGAGATATTTTAGCACAAACCGAACTTCTCCCATTCCTCCCCCCAGTCCAGCGCACCGTAAAGATCATTCCAAGCGAAGAGATTCACGTTCAGACGCTCTTTGTTGAAGAGTGGGCCGCACGCACGATCAACCAGACCCTTTTCACCCCAAAAGGCAATCGCGTCCTCGACATCCGACTCGTCCAACCCGAGCAGCTTAGCGATGTCGTGCTGACAATACGGGCAAAAATCTGCCTCGAAGCTCCACGCAGAAATGAATCCGAGGACAAGTCGGGCAATCAGGGATGAATCCGGATATACCTCACCAGCCCGCATGGCAGCCAAGGGAATCGGCGGGCAAGAAGCCTCATCGATATCAAATGCCACCTTAGCTTTTCTACCGGCAATGTTAGCTTCATAAATTCGATCGCACATCTCCAAATCAGGAATAAGATATGAACCCCTCCTGTAAACGAGTCTGCGATCAAGAAGCTCTTTAACCGAAGATTCCACTACAGCCCCGTCCATATGCAAGTACTCTGAAATGAACGTGGCATCATCTGGAATCGGCCCCTTGTCACTGGCAATCAACGACATGACATCGCGCATCTCATAAGTAGGGAGGCCTAGCGTTAGCGTCCATGTCGGAAATGAATATCCATCGCTGTTAAGGAGCTCTTCCATAACCTCTTCGTCAGTCATTTTTTTTCCTTCAATTCAGTCAATTAGGCTTCTAACATCTGCGCGGCAGGCTCATTGAACTCTGCTATGCACTTGCAGATGCCGCTCGCACTGTACAGTTTCCCGAGGGCCTTATCGTAGCCATAGTCCTCTTTCAAACCCTCGAAGATCTTCCCGGCCTCCATTCTCGCATGGGCGGCATCGGTGGCCGCCACCGCCGTCACGTAATTCTTGTTTCCCATTTTCCCGGGAACGGTGTAACCGACCTCGAATCGATACAGCATCATTCTTATTCCCTTCTCTCGTGGTGCCGTAATATCAATATACCACAGTAGCATACTAAGTGATCGCTCAATCGAAAACACATTGTCATACAAGGGGAAAAATTACTAAAATTTTCGATGATACTAAAGTTGAATCGTGCTATAGTCTTATTGTCGCTTAACGAGGAGGCACCACCTGATTCCTTTCCAGGTGGTGCCTCCGCCTTTTTATAGCCAGATAATCAAATATGTCTTCCGAAGGCTTTGCGCTTTACATAGAGCGTTCGTCATCGTTGTAGGCGGAAAACATCATGTCCTTTTCCGCCATCCAGCCGATGCGGACTGCACCTCTCTTGCCGTCTCGACAGATCGAAAGGAGGTGAAACCTATGGGTAACAGCGACAAGGACTTCGAGAAGTCAAACCAATGCGCGTTTGACGCCTACTGCAAAGTAATCCTCAGAAATGAGGCGAGGGACGCATACGACCAGCGTAAACGCAAACTGAAACGCGAACAGCTCTTCGGAGAGATGTCGCCTGAAGAGCTGAACAAGCTCATCACGACAGACCGGTATTTCCAATTCGAACGGGATATCGTGGAAGACGGTTTGCATTTCATTGTGTGCGACCAGGGCGTATACGATGCGCTCATGACCCTTCCCGGGGCAAAAAGAAAGATCATCCTTCTATCCTACTTCGGAGAGATGAACGACCGCGAAATCGGCGACGCGCTCGGCACCGGACGCGCCAATGTCCAATACCATCGCTCACGTGCGCTCGCAATGATGCGAAAGACGCTCGAACAGGAAAGTGAGGAATACTGATGAGCAAGCGAAAAAACAAACTCGTTCCATTCGAAACCATCGTCCTCGCAACGCAGGGCGACCCACAGGCATTAGAACAGGTTATACGACATTACAGACCGTACATACTTTCACTCTGCCGCCGGGAATACATTGCGGAAAACGGCAACGTCTCCATCGTATGCGACAACGAACTGAAACTGCGACTGGAAGCGAAGCTGATGGCAAAAATCCTGCTGTTCGATATCAGAGAGAGGACATACAAAACGTAACACGTAAACCAAAATCGAAACACGACTCTTAAAACCTAAAGATAGCAGGGGAGACCGCGAACCGGTCTCCCCTTGGTTACGTTGTACAACCTGATCCCGCTGTGGTATAATACTACCATACAATAATACAGTCACGGAGGCAATCCAATGGAGAACAATACCAAAACGCTCGCTTTGGAAGACGATCCTAAAATTCCTGAAATGCCGAAAAGCGAGGATGAGCAACGTAGGCAAAATGAAGACTATGCCAGAAATCTCGGACTTGATGTGATCGACCCGATAGGGGACTGAATCGCGGAACAGCCGACTGGACATGGTAAGGGCTGATAGTGGATAACCGCTATCAGCCCTTTCGTCTACCTATCTTGCCTGAAGGCGGGCAATCAACGCCTCCTGCAGGACTTTGGAAAAATTGATTCCGCGTTCCTCACATGATGCATTCAGCCACCCAGGAATCGTCAATGTCTTCTTTACCGACTTCTCCCCATATTTCCGCTCGAATGCCTTGAGATCGATGTCGACCATATTGACGATCGCCCCCTCTTCCTCCGCAATGACATCCTCAATGGAGGAAGCCACCGGAAGAACATTGCCTTCCTTCAATTCATTGAAGAGATACTGTCCACATGCCTCCTGGGCCATTGTAAACGCATCTGCAAAATCATTTCCGTAAGTCGCCAAATCATTCAGATCTGGAAAAATAACCGAATAGCGACCGTCCGCTTCTTTATAGAACACCGCCGGATAGATATAGCACATACCGTTTCCTCCTTAATCAAAAACTACTTCAGCCCCGCCTGCCTCAGCACGGAAATCGCGACCCTCAACGGAATGTCGCCGCCATGCCTCGGTATCGTGACCTTCCCTTTCTTCAACGGATGCCGGTACTGGTAGTGCGATCCTTTCACATCACACCGAATCCAGCCATCCGCGACAATCAGCCTTTCAAGCTCCCGAAACCTCATCTTCCGTTTACCCTTTCTCTAATTATAGCACGTGTAATACGTGGTGTAAATACCATACTACTACGGTACGAAACTACTACCGATAACACCGATCTTTTGCAAGGCTGGACGCTTTTTGCGCGTCCTGCCTGCTGGTTTGTGATATATCATTTTCTGTGCATTCCGACTACGGGTTACTGGTATCTCGGTAGCATAGTACCGTAATGCTATTCAGATTTAAGAGTCTTCACGAACTTCGCCACAATACTCTGGCTGGATTCCGCCATGTCATCGAGGAGTTTTGACGCCTCCACCTTGTCGAGCCTGCCGACCTCGATCACCGTGTCAGCCGCCCTAGAATATGCGTCGAGCGCGGATTCGATTGCGAACTTGGCTCTCGCAATAGCTCCGGTCAGCTCCCTGTTCTCGATCGCCTCAGTCACTTGGCGTTTGGCGGCATCGATCTGTTTCCGTGCGACGTCTGCAACGGCTTTCGCCGCCCTCTCCTTTTCCTCAAGTTCGGCACGTTCCTTTGCAAACTTGGCGTTCATCTCCTCTTCGGCTTTTCGTCGGGCCTCGGCAACCTGTCGATCTCTCTGTCCATTCAGTTCGTCGATCTGTTTAAGCAGTTCCGACTGCTTTTCGGCGGCGGCATCGAGTTTCTTCCGCTCCTCTTCAAGGGCAATACCGATTGCCTCTTTCTGCCGCTTCTGGTTGGATTTCTCGGCCTCTGCCGCCCGTTTCTCCAATACCTCGATCTGAGCAGCAACCTTGGCTTTCTCGGCAGTCAATTTCGCCATTTGAGTATCCTTTTGTTTCAGCTCGTCAGCGAACTTGGCTTCCGCCTCGGCTGCGTTCCTGTTTGCAAGCTCTTTAACGGCTGTGACCTTTTCCTTCTCCTGTCTCACCTCCTCCTGGAGCTTACGAAGCGCCATCTCTCCAGCTTTACGTTCCTCTGCAAATCTCGCACGCTCGTCTTCCGGAAGGTCAATCAAAGCCAAAGCCTGCGTGTAGCTCAAATTCGCAAGCGCTTGCGATTTCTCTGCCAACCCGTTCCGACCGTACTCCTGATAGATCTTCATGAAGTTGTTCGCCGTCCTCTGGCTGTAATCGACCCTTTCCTTAAGCCACGTTCCCCACGTGCCGCGCTTCACCATAGCTTTCGCCTCGGTCAGGCGCCGGCCGATCTCGATTGAGTTGAACAGGACGACCTGTTTCGTCTGTTCCGTAATCATCCGGATCTCTGAAACCAGCCTATCCTCCCTCGCAGCATCCTCGTCGGAGACATACTGGACTGTCTCCGCACTCTCCGCTTCAGTCATCATCGGAACGACATTTCCCCTTGCGATCACCTGAGCCTCGACCTCTACGTTTTTCTTCGCTCTTCCCATCTTGTTTTCCTCCTATTTTTAAATGATTTAGGCTGAACAGCTTGTCTGTTCTGCTGTGCCTATACCGGGCATGAATGCAACGTAGTGGAGCGAGGGCGCGAATCAAGGGCGAAGTCTTTCTGCCAGTTTTTACGGAGCATGCGGAGGAAAAAGTTGCAGAAAGATGCGCAGGCACCCTTGATGGTCAAGCGCAGGAGCGGCATAGAATGCCAATGCCTCGGATAGGCCCAGTTCCCGATCCCAGAGGGAACTTTCCTTTTTTCCAAAAAGGCCGGCGCCGATTGAGCCCGACATAATTCAGGCGATACTAGCGTACTGTGGTATCAAGATGAGGACTTGCATTTTCTTTAAGCGACACGTAAATGTCTGCGAAAAGAAAAATAAAAAAGGAGGAGATGTATAGAATGAACAACATTGAAAGATATGATGATACTATTAAATATGCTATTATGAATATAGTAGATGCGGTAAATAAAATCGAATCAATGAAAACAAATGAATATTTAGCGATGCATCCATATGCCATCACCCATAGCCAGGATGGATATTACCGTACATATCTTCCAGGGGAAAAAGGAAAAAGAAGACAAATTAAAAAGAAAGCGAGGGATGATCTTGAAAAGACAGTAATAGATTATTGGATGAAACATTCAAAACTATCTTTCAAAGAAAGATTTAAGATTTGGGCCGAACGGCAAAAACTAAAAGGTGTTAGTGATAACACTTTATACAGATATAAAACTGAATATGCGCGATTTTTGAAAGGGCATGATATCGAAAATAGGGATATAAGAACCATTGACGAAGAATATCTCGAATTATATTTCAACAAGATACTTGAAGAAAATAGCGTGCGGTATCAAACGTTAAAAGAGCTACTTGGCTACTTCAGAGGGACGTTCGATAAATCCATTAGAGACGGGATAATCGAAAACAACCCATGTTTAAAAATTGATTATCCTCTCTTGAAAAGCAAATGCAGACAGCCGATTATCAAAACTGCTGAAGAACGAACGTTCTCTCAAATTGAAAAAAACAAACTGATGAATTCTTTAAAAGAAAAGCTAAAAAAATATCCTGATGATGTTCGACCATATGCAATCGAACTCGCACTTTATACAGGAATGCGTGTAGGTGAACTTTCGGGATTGATGTGGGAGGACATAGATGAAACCAGACAGTGCATCAACATCCAGCACAGTGAAAAATATAACGCATTGAAAAAAACTTTTTTCGTCTCAACTCCTAAAAACGGAAAAACACGTGTCTTCCCGCTTACAGCTGAGATCGCCGCGCTTCTAAAAAATGTCAGAGAGGTAGAATCAAAATATGGTTATCTAACTGAATTTGTATTTTCTGGACCCAACGGCAGAATTCATAAAATGGATATTTCGAGATATATGATCGCCCGCACATCTGGTGACGGATTCACAAACCCAAAAAGCATACACACCGCGAGAAGAACCTTAAATTCCGAATTGATTGCCTCTGGCGCCCCAAGAGCTATGTGCTGTGCACTGATAGGAAACACCGAACTGGTAAATGAAACCTTCTACACATACGATGTTTCCACTAAAGACTATAAGCTGGAAATGGTTTCAAAAATAAATCAGCGGACCATCAATAATAATGACAACACCGATGTTGAAAAACTATCGAGTAATCAAGAGTAATCAAGTTTGTTCGGAAAAATATTTCCTTGAAACCCTTATAAATCAAGGGTTTCAAGGAAATATGCCATTATCGATTGCCGGGACATATACTCGAACTGTTCTTCTACTTCTGAAGTCCACGCAGCATTGACATCACTGTTTCCTGCTCATGATTTTTAACCGGAGTTATTCTTTGCTGCTTTTTAATTCCTGCGATTATTCTTTAAATTCCACAGCATGCTTTCTTTTCCAGATCGGAAAAAGATTCCTCTGACAGACATAATTCTCCCGCTCTTTGATCCCGATCGTATGGAAAAATGTCTTCCACATCCCAGTGTATTCATCTTCGTACTCTTCTGTTTTCCGAAGTGCCTCAAACTCTCCGTCCGTCAGATAACGAAGATAATTTTCTCCGTCTTTTAGATGGACACAGACGGTCTTCCGGTTATCGTCAACGATCATCCAATATTCCGATGGCATACGGTCTGCGAAATGTCTTCCAACCAGCATGATCACATCACTTTTGGGTTCCAGATGGCTGACATACACACGCCCGTCGAGACTTTGAAACCGGGCGAATTCACGGAAATGATGGCTTTCATTTCCAACATTACGATATAATTCCATAATCCGCATCACATGTGGGTTCGTATAATATTCAAGTACATCTGCTCCTATTGCAAATCCAACCCGCAGAAAATTATAGATTGCCTGCAGTGCATCTTCTTCTGCTGAAAGGGATGCGTAATATACATACAGATATGCTCTGGAAGAAATATCTCTGCGGATAGACCGGGTGACTTTTTCTGCTTTGAAGCTGACCCCATCTACATGGATATATTCGTCCAATAATGTTGTCTGGAAAATCGGTTCTTTTTTCAACTGTATCTGATCATGACCGATTAGCAAAGCATCTGCCCATGCATCATAGATGCATGTCATGATGTCTTCTAACCGGTCCTTGCAAGTATATATCTTCATAAATTTCCTGCTTTCTCATATTGCTATAAGTATTTTCTGCCCTAATGATGTAACTATCCAATTCCGAAATCAGCAAGTGTCATCTGTGAAAATCCTTCATTTGCATGAGCCATTTTCCAGGATTCCTTCCGGTCTACGCTGACCAGCTGTCTTGTGATATAAGTCTCTTCAAGTGGTGTGTGATACATCTGCTTTCCGCCACAGGTGATGAAATAGTGCGCTCTTTTCAGCACAACTCCCATTTTCTTCAGACTTGTGAAATCCATTCTTCCATATCTTCGTGCATTTACAATACGGCTGGCTGATTTCGGTCCGACTCCGGGTACGCGGAGGAGTTCTGCATAGCTTGCCGTTTCTACTTCAACGGGAAATAATTCCAGATGGCGTAATGCCCAATCACACTTCGGATCCAGAAGTTCGTTAAAATTCGGTTTCTCTATGGTTAAAAGTTCATCTGCCTGAAATCCGTAAAACCGGAGCAGCCAGTCTGCCTGATAAAGCCTGTGTTCACGCAAAAGCGGCGGTGGAGTTCCAATCTCAGGCAGAACAGGATCTTCATTCAGCGGGATATATGCCGAATAAAAGACTCGTTTCAGATCAAATCCCTGATAAAGATGCTGCGTGGTCTGTAATAAGGTATAATCGCTTTCACCTGTCGCTCCGATGATCATCTGGGTGCTTTGTCCTGCCGGTGCAAAGCTGCGTTTTAATCTGGACATATCATGTGGTGCAAGTTGATATGCCTGATTCCAGGTGAAGGAAGAATCCAATAGCGCAGGATTTGACTGTGCAGTAATTGGGGATACATCTGCTGCTTTTTGCAGCGCTGCCCTGCTATCCAGTTTCCTTTGGAACTGTTGTTTGGAAGTATCAGAAAAAATTCCGTTATGCAGGAACTGATTTCCACGGCTTCTTTCCATATATAATGATTTTCCGATTGCCATGCGATGTGCGGCAATGGTATTCTGCACCTTTCCCATTGGACTTAGGATTGTCTGCATAGTCTTGTTCGGTGCCAGCTTACGAAGTCCCTCAGAAGTTGGCAGTTCCAGATTCACGCTGACACGGTCTGCAAGATAACCGGCAGCCGCAAGTAATTCATCCGAAGCCCCCGGAATCGTCTTCACATGAATGTATCCGTTAAAATGATATTTGGTGCGGAGAAGAAGCAGGGTCTCGCACATCTTTTCCATCGTATAGGTTGGATTTTTCAAAATACCGGAACTTAGGAAAAGTCCTTCTATATAATTCCGTTTATAAAATTCGACTGTAAGATTACAGATCTCTTCCGGAGTAAACGTAGCTCTTTTTACATCATTGCTCGCACGGTTAATGCAGTATTTGCAATCGTAGACACAATGATTGGTCATTAAGATCTTAAGTAAAGAAATACATCTTCCGTCTGCCGCAAAGCTGTGACAAATTCCACATGAAACGGCATTACCGAGTTCTCCTTTCTGTCCCCGGCGGCTTGAGCCGCTTGATGTACATGCGACATCATACTTTGCAGCATCAGCAAGAATATGTAATTTTTCCTGTATTGTATAATGCTCATTTGTCATTTCTGTATTCATATTTCTATTATACAAACATATGTTCGTCTATGCAAGTGTTTTTTACAGTTAAAACAGAGGCAATCAAGAATTGACCTGAATATACAGACAGGGTATGTACAGCTTCATTTGCCATACATACCCTGTTTTAGTAAACATATTTTCTTTTATTTAAGAAATACTTTTGCTCCATGCTTCATGCAACTCATCAACGGATGACATCACGTAATCCGGCTGATGTTCGTATGCTTTTGCTTCTTCTTCAGTTGCCTCACCGGATAATACCAGTACCGTCTCAACACCGGCATGATATCCACATAAGATATCCGTATACAGGCGGTCTCCAACGATTAAAGTCTCTTCTTTCCGGTAATGATTCCGCTGCAATGCAAGTTCTACCATTTCAGGCTGCGGCTTACCAATAAAATACGGCATTCGCTTTACCGCATGTGCAAGCATTTCACAGATGGAGCCACAGTCTGGTACAAATCCAAATTCAATCGGACATACATAGTCTGGATTTGTTGCAAGATAATCCACATTTTTTGTACTCAGCAGCTTACATGTATCAGATAATTTTTCATATGTCAGCTGATTATCATAAGAAACTACAACGCAGGTAATTCCTTCATCCTCGCAATCGCTTGTTACGTGGATTTTATTTTTTTTGAGTTCCCGGATAAAGGACCGGGTTCCCAGCACATAGATCAGTTCTCCGGCATGATTTTTCTTCAGATAATCAATGGTTACATAGGATGCTGTCAGGAAATTGGTGTAATCGGTGTGGATTCCAAGAACCTGAAAAAATCTGATATAATCATCGATGCTCTTGGTTGCATTGTTTGTGATAAATACAAACTGCCCGCCATTTGCCTTGATGTCTTTTAGGAAAGCTGCGGATCCTTCAACGAGCTGATTCCCTTTACAGATCGTACCGTCTATATCCAGCAGAAAAAGTTTTTTATTTTCCAGCATGATCTTATACTTCCGCTTCTTTTTTGATCTGCACTGCCATGTCTGGATAATTGGTGATAATTGCAGTTACTCCTGCATCGATCAGCCATTTCATATCCGCTTTTTCATTGACTGTCCAGACACGGACATTCAGATTGCTGCCTAGATATTCTTTCAGGAAATCTGCCATTTTTACATGATATACTGCCGGATGCAGTCCGTCTACTTTTGTATTCTTCGCATACTCTGCAACATTCAGGATCACATCACTGTACAGATAAGCGGTTTCTGCTTCCGGCACAATTTTCTTCATCTGCTGGATGCTGTAATGGTTAAAGGAAGAATAAATCACCCGCTCTTCCATTCCGGCTTTTTTTACAAGATCCGCAACCTTCTGCTCGATTTCCGGATACCAGTAAATTCCTGTTTTCAGCTCAATATTGACCTGGATACCGGATGCTTTTACCGCATCCAGTACTTCTTCCAGGGTTGGGATCTTTGCTGCGGAATACTCCGGGAATTTGTTTTTCAGTACTGTAAGCTCTTTTAACTTTTTTAAGGTATAATCCTTGACCCATCCCTTTTTTTCTGTAACTCTGTCGATGGTTTCATCATGGATCACAACCGGGATTCCATCCTTTGTAAGCTGTACGTCAAGCTCGATTCCGTCAGCACCCTGTGTGATTGCCAGTGCAAATGCTTCCAACGTGTTTTCCGGTGCATATCCGCTTGCACCTCTGTGTGCAAATATTTTTGTTTTGCTCAATGTTTATTGCCTCGATTCTTTTTAATTATTTACAGTATTGTAGTCAGTGATCGCTTTGTTGATCGAATCTGACATTTTCTGTACTGCTGTGTCGACATCTTCTTTTCCATTCAGCATGCTTTCGATTTCAGACTCAACAGTTGCTCTTGCTTCCGGGAATACACTTAAAAGCGCACCGCAATATTCCGGTGAAGAATCATGGAGCTGATCGATTGCTGTCTGGAACTGAGGATACTGCGCGATATTATCTTTGAATGTCTGTTCATCGTGTGCTTTTGTGGTAACCGGGAAATATCCTGTCTGTGCATTCCAGTATGCCTGTGATTCCGGAGAGATCAGGAATTTTACGAATTCCCATGTTGCACGGAGTTTCTTTGGATCTTTATTGTTCAGTGCCCACAGAGAAGCTCCACCGATGGATACGCCGCCTTCATCACTTGAAGATACCTTCGGGAAATATGCAGTTCCCACTTCAAATTTTCCGTTTACATCCTGCAGGATCTGTTTTAATGAAGCTGTAGAACCAAGTGTGATTGCGGACTTTCCGGCTGAGAAATCTGCAAGTCCTGCATCACCGCCTTTTCCGACGATTGGAGCATAACCGTCTTTGTTGAGTTTCTGCCATGCGGTCAGGATATTCTTGGCTGCACCGTTTTTGTCAAAGTCAACTGCTGTTGCGGCCTTTTCACGCCCATTTCCGTTATTGGCATAGTCCAGACCCTGTTTTCCGATAAACTGCTCGAAGAACCATCCGTAAATACCAAGAGACATTACTTCTCCGGCACCGCCTTTGCTCATTAACTGATCGCCAATCTCATCGATTGCTTCCAGGCTGTCCGGGATTTCTGTAATACCGGCTTTGTCGAACATATCTTTATTATAATACATAATTGGGGTAGATGAGTTAAAAGGCATCGAATATAATTGATTATCAATCGTATAATATGCAGCAAGGTTCGGTTCGATCTCGGATACATCATAATTATCTGCATCGATCATTTCCTGCATTGGCACTGTCCAGCCGGATTCGATCATAAAACGGGTACCGATTTCATAGACCTGTACCAGATCTGCACCCATATTTCCGATCTGTGCGCTCTTTAATTTGTTCAGAGAATCATCATATTCTCCCTGATACTGTGCTTCTACAGTAATTCCATATTCATTTTCATCATTAAATTTTTTGACAAGTGTATCGATTGCCTGTCCATTGACTCCACCCATAGAATGCCAGAAAGTAATGGTTGTTCCGTCTACATCCTTTGCATCTGCCATTTCTGCTTTTTCATTGCCTTCTGCTGCATCGGATGAGCCATCCTGGCTGATGGAAGATTTTCCACCACCGCATCCTGCAAGCATTCCGACAGCCATTGCTGCTACAAGTAATAATGAAACTGTTTTTTTCTTCATAATTTTCCTCCTGTTGTGATCTCTTCTAATTGAATGAAATTGTGTGTAATATTTACACATATATAGGATCGGGAATGAATGTTTTCCCGTTTCCAGTATAGGAATTAACCCTTTACAGCTCCTGAGAACATTCCCCGGATCAGTTGCTTCTGTCCGATAATAAAAATCGAAATCGATGGAATGATGATCATGACAACACCTGCGATCATCAGGGTAATGGACTGTGAATCCACACTGTCAAGCATACTGATACCGATCTGTACGGTTCGCATGTTGTTGGAACCGGTTACAAGAAGTGGCCACATATACATATTCCATGCATTGATAAAAGTATAAACTGCCATAGCTCCGATTGCTGACTTGGTCAGCGGGATCAGAATCTTAATAATGAATTTCAAATTACTGCATCCGTCCAGTTTTGCTGATTCATACAGGGACATCGGGAATGTCATATAGAACTGACGGAACAAAAAGATTCCCATCGCCGATGTCAGATACGGAATGATCAGTACCGCATACGTATCAAGAATCCCCCAGCTTCCGACGGTCAGATAATTGGAAATGATCGTTGCTTCGCCAGGAACCATCATGGTTGCCATAACAATTGCAAAAAGGATTCCTTTTCCCTTAAATTCCAGGAAGGAAAATGCAAATGCGGCAAGGGAACAGGAAATGATCTGTCCGATGGTAATACATCCTGCCATGATAAATGAATTTAAAATGAACCGGAGAAGCGGAACAGTTGTAAATGCCTCCTTGAAGTTCTGCAGTGTCGGATGCTTCGGAAAAAGATTCAGATCCGTTGTAAATAATTCATTGGATGGCATCAGCGCAATGCTGACCGCGTATAAAAGCGGAAGCAGTATAAGGATTGCGAAAATGATATTTGCCGCAAGGCGCAGTGCTGTCTTACTTCTTCTTTTCGCCAGTGCCTTGGCGTTCATTTTATTTTTTAATTCCAGAAGTTCACTTTTTGAATATTTTCCTTCCATCGGAATTGCCATACTATTTAACTGACTCATTAGTAATTTACTCCCTTCTTCTCAATGCGGAACATCACCAATGTTACAAGCATGATAATGACAAATAAGACAACAGACTGTGCGGATGCACTTCCAAAACGATAGTTAAAGAATGCATCTCTGTAAATCGAGTATACGATTACGTTTGTGGATTCATTCGGTCCGCCTTCTGTCAGGATCTTGATCTGTCCGAATGACTGGAATGCCTGAATGATGTTTACAACAACGGTGTAAAACATGATCGGTGACAGTCCCGGAAGTGTCAGGCTGAAAAATTGCTGAACCCCGCTTGCACCGTCGACCGACGCTCTTTCATAAATGGTTTCGTCAATATTTCCGAGTCCTGCCGAAAAATACAGAAAATTGATTCCGCTATTTAACCAGGCGGTAAGGATCGCGACACAGTAAAGTGCGGTGTTTGGATCGTTCAGCCAGTTGATATCAAGTCCGAGAAGCTTATTTACAATTCCGACTGCCGGATGGAGCATGATCTGGAAAATCATGGCTGCCGAGCTTGATGCGATCGCCATCGGAAGCGCGTAAGCGGTACTGAATACGCGGATTCCTGGAAAAGCTTTGTTACAAAGAACTGCAGCAATCAATCCCAGGAGCATTCCGCCGAGTACAACGATGACAACAAAGACCAATGTAACTTTTAAACTGTTTCTAAAGGATTCTGAACTAAGCAGATCTATATAATTCTGAAGACCTACAAAGATTTTTGCCTGTCCCATTTTGTTTGTCATAAAAAGGCTTAAGTAAACTGTCTTTACAAATGGGTAGAACAAAAATACTGCAAAGATCAGAATACTTGGCACCAGATAAAGGTACGGTGTAATTTTTAGATTCTTTTCTTTTTTCATTCTTAATATCCTTTCCTATATAGATTCAGAATATTTTCCTCTGTCTCTGTATCAAATATGTGAATCCGATTTGGATCAAAATACAGATCTACCGTTTCACCTACTTTTGTCTGGTTGGATGGCTCCAGCCTTACAGCATGCGTTCTGTGCTGTTCATCAAAATACAGGAATACTTCTGCTCCAAGCATTTCTCTGGTAACGACGGTTTCCCGTATTCCGGCACTGTTTTTTGCAAATCCGCTGGCTTTTGCTTCTTCGTATTCATAGATATCTTCCGGTCTGATTCCCAGGGTCACACGTTTTCCCAGGTATTCTTTCCGGAGAATTTCTTCATTACGCCCAGCTGGATATACTTTTTTTACTGGTCCTGTTGTTGCAAATAACAGGACTGTCTTATCAAATTCTTTTTCCACTTCGCATTCGATAAAATTCATGGTCGGTGCACCTACAAATCCTGCGACAAATTTATTTACCGGATGATCGTAAATGTTCTGCGGGGTATCTACCTGCTGGATCAGACCGTCTTTCATGACAACGATTTTTGTCCCAAGCGTCATTGCTTCTGTCTGATCGTGTGTAACATAAATGATGGTGGTATCTAACTGTTTATGTAACTTTTGCAATTCAACACGCATCTGCGCCCGAAGCTTTGCATCAAGATTGGAAAGTGGTTCATCCATAAGAAATGCTTTTGGCTGTCTTATGATTGCCGCGCCAATCGCAACACGCTGCTTTTGCCCGCCGGATAATGCCGCCGGTTTTCTGTCAAGCAGAGATTCAATCTCAAGGATTCTTGCTACTTCTCTGACTTTTTGATCAATTGTTTTTTTGGGAACCTTACGGATTTTCAGCGAGTATGCAATATTTCCATAAACGGTCATGTTTGGATATAATGCATAGTTCTGAAAAACCATCGACATATCTCTTTCCTTTGACTCCAGGTAATTGCAGAGTTCTCCATCAATCCAGAGTTCTCCATCCGTAATGTCTTCCAATCCTGCAATCAATCTAAGTGTTGTAGATTTTCCACAGCCGGAAGGTCCTACGAAAATCACAAATTCTTTATCATGAATGTCTAAGGTAAAATCTTTTACACCATAATGTGTGGAATCAAATTGCTTGCAGACATTTCTTAACGCAATTTCTGCCATCTTTTTCCTCCTTCATAGCCACGAATGTGGCTTCGTTCTTGCTCTTATGTCCGTGAAATATCGTAACATTTCTGCTTCTGAAAGTGCTATCATATTTCTGCTAAAGAAATGTTAAATGGACGTATATTATTATATACAAATGTAAAAAAATGAGACAGTCCGCAAACTGTCCCACTAAAATTTCGTTATAAAATTATAGGTATAAATATTATGCTCTCTTCCGTTCTTCCAGTGTTCTGGATATTTCTTCTGTCTTTTCATCTGTTAATATGTAATGTTTTCGGAACACAAGTAATCCGATCAGCAATACAAGAATCGGAATGATCGTCATACACATCCGAAGTCCCAGCCTGGAAGCCGGTGCGATTACCGTCAGTACTTCTGCCGTTTCATCCTTCTTGATCTGGAAGATCTGAATAACGATCGAAGCCGCAAGTGCAGCCACGCCAGATGCCAGCTTTACCACAAAGGTCTGCATCGAAAAGATTACCGATTCGTCACGCCGGTTATTTTTCAATTCCCCGTAATCTACCGTATTTGCAAGGAAAATCGTCACAATAACATTCAGCATACCAATTGCCGACATAATAAGGAATGCCGGAACCAGAAGCAGATAGACACCGGTACTTCCGGAGAATGCAATCACAAGAAGGATCAGATATCCTGCAAATGCCATAGAAAAGCTGACATAAAAAAGATTTATCGTATTCATAAATTTCCGGAACAGCGGAAACAAAATCATCATCGCAAGGATCTGGAATGCACCGCCAAAGGTATTAAAAAGCGTATAATTGCTCTGCCATGCTTCCGGACTGAAATCATATTTGAAAAAGTAAATGACCAGATTCGATGTAATATATAATGCGGTATTGATCATAACAATTGCCACAACCATGGTCAGTGCCTGGTCATTGCGAAACAGTGCCCGGAACATTTCTTTTACCGTTGCTGTTTCCATATTTACCGAAGATTTTTCTTTAATAGAAAGACAGGTAATCGTGATAAAAATGAAAAACAAAACCGCAATGATCAGTGCAAAATAGCGATATCCAAGTCGTTCAATTTCCGATGCACTTTCCCCGCCTGCCAGTTTGCCAAGCGTGGATACGGAAAGTACGGTGATGATCGTGATAATTGCAGAACCAACGCCGGCACAGGAACGTGCCATTGCAGAAAGATTTTCGCGCTCTTTTCCGCTTTCGGTAAAAGCAGGAATCATGGACCAGTATGGAATGTCCATCATCGTATAAGTTACGCCCCAGAGTATGTAGGTTATAGCCGCATAAGCAACCAGTCCTCTGCCTGAAAGAGAGGGCGGTGCAGCAAACATCAGATACAAAACAATGGCATTTGTCAGTGTACCGATAAAGAGCCACGGTCGGAACTTGCCCCATCTGGTTTTCGTCTTTGCTACGATGATTCCCATGATCGGATCATTAAATGCATCAAAAATTCGGGCGATAAACAGGATCACCCCCATTGCCACAGCACTGACACCCATGATGTCCTGATAATAATAAAGGACATAGGACGCTGACAGCATATAGACCATATCTTTCCCTACAGCCCCGATTCCGTAGGCAAACTTTTCTTTTCCTTTTAGTTTCTGTACTTCTCCCATAATAAATTCCCCCTTGTCAGATTGTAATGCCATCGATCAGAATGGATACGACTTCATCTAATGCCTCATGATAAGAAATTCCATTCTGGACCAGCACGTCTCTCTGAAAAAACTGTTCTAATGTGGCTTCCATCATGGTTTTTAAAATTGGAATCTGGATATTTCGAATTTTTCCTTCTGTGATGCCCTGTTCCAGTAATGAAATCGTACTCTCCCACCCGGTTTCCAGACGGGATTTTACTTTTTCATAAACTTCGGGATACCTCTCCTTTAACTGATAAAGCTGTCTGAGATCAAGCTCCCGATACCCTTCCGGTAACACACCAAGAATTACTCTGATTTTACCAACCGTATCCAGACTCAGATCTTGAAGAACTTTTTGTTCACTTTCTTTGATCGAGGAAAAACAATAATCAACCATCTCCAGAACCAATGAATTTTTGTCAGGGAAAACAGTATAGATTGTTTTTTTGCTGATTCCCAGAAGAGATGCAAGATCATCCATTGTAAATTTTAACCCTTTTTTCTGAAATGCCTTGATGGTTGCTTCGAGAATATTGCCTTTTAAATTTTTATCTGACACATCATCATCTCCTTGTGGAAACTATTTCTCTTGTAATAGTTTCCTTGATTGTAGCATCTTTGCGCACAAAAAAACAAGCAACTAAATTCACAAAAATAGTTTCTTGTTTTTGGTAACTTTTTAATATGGAGCGAATTCTTTTTCTGGCGGATATATTTTGATTTAAAACTCTCTTGGTTGCAATTTTTTTTATTTTAAAAACAGCTGCGGAATTGCTTCCACAGCTGTTGCGTGCTTGAAACCGTACCTCTGCACTGTGAACTGACACAGGTTTTTTACAGGGTGATTTAAAAATTTAAATTGTATACTTTTCCAAAAATGTTTCTATGAACAAGAACACATAACCTGATAACAAATAACCAATAAACGATGACATTGAACCATAACCAACCGTCTATAAGCTTTGTTGAAGATATACCCTGTACGGAAATTCTTACTTAGATATCCACATCAAACAACACTGTCTGATTGTAGCGATCCAGTGCAATCTGCATTTCCATAATTGTATTGGAAATACGATCGTATTCCTGACGGATTACTTCCAGATCATAGTTGATATATTTATATTCCGGTACCGATCCGGATGAACTGAAGGAATTACTATACACACGCATTTTCGGAAGCCGCTTGCGCATATCGTCAAGAACAGCTTTTCTTTTGTTAAGCTGCGCCATTCGGATCAAAATGCTGTCAATGCTCATCTCCTGATTGCCAACCTGCACTTTTGCGGTGGCATTTGTCAGGTTCAATGTATGTTTGATAGTAACAATCTTCCTGTCGATCTCGTCAATTGTATTTGCAATGGTCATATAATCATATTCCGGAATGACCGGCTCCTCATTGACCGCAGCCACATAGGTACTGGATGCTGCCTCCTTGTTTACCCAGAATGCTTTATCTTCCTCAAGGCTTCTCAACATCTTGTTTGCATAAGCTGATGTAATTTTCTTCATGATTTTTGCCTCCCATACTGTTCTCTTGCTTACAATATAAATGATGTAACCGGATTGCTCCATTGCTATGCAATTTCCGCAATCCTCGAACACCATATAAATAATATCTGTTCCTCAACTTCTGATTTAATTATAATTATATGATAGCTGTTTGTCATTCAACCAACAGTTTAAAACTCCATAGAAATGAGAAATATCCCCGTCAATGACGAGGATATCTTCAATCGAAGTATGTAATAATCTACTTAAAATAATGAAATTGTCTATACTGGGTAACGATTTTCCGGAAAGCCATTTATAAATGGCCTGCGGATTTTCAAATCCAAAAGCTCCCTGGATTTCCCGAATTGTATATCCTTTTTCCAAGAGTAGCTTTCTTATGCGTTCTCCAGTCTTTTTCGGCTGGATTGACAAATACATGGGTTCCATACTTTGTGCCTCCATGATTCAGAATCAAGTTCCCTGATAACTTATATATTATAACACAGAAAGCATCGGATCACCAGTATCAGTCTCTAAAACATCAGAAAATATATTTACAGATATTCCGGATCCACCTGTTTGCCATCGCTCCAGATTCTTTCCAGATCGTAGAACAGCCCCTTTCTGTCCTTGCTTCGGAAATGGATTTTATTCAATCAGAAGTTTATAAAAACAGCTTTTTCCTGGAAACCAAAATGAGTAGAAATCCTTAAAACCGTTAGAAACAAAGATTGTCCAGCAATATCCCCATAAGATATGAAAAGCAAGGATAACATTTTTATGTATATTTGTTGTTTTTGTTGTTTTTTATATACTTCACGTAGTTTTTTACATGGGTAATCTTGATTTTTTTGTTATAATAACATCATGAATTTAACTAGAAGAATATTCACCAATTTCAATGTAATTCGGTAAAACGCTAAATTTTTTGTAGAAAAAAGTGAGCACATTGGTTAGGATGTGTATATGTACTAATACAACTTGCTGTGATATATGCAAATTGTATAAAGAATCGTGGCGGTTAATATTTATGGAATGGAGAGAGGATAAAAATGAGAATTTACAAAGCGAAAGATTACGTAGACATGAGCCGCAAGGCTGCCAACATTGTTTCTGCACAGGTTATTATGAAACCAAATTGTGTTCTTGGGCTTGCAACCGGATCTACTCCGATCGGTCTTTATAAGCAGTTGGTGGAATGGTATAACAAAGGTGATCTTGATTTCTCAGAAGTTATGACGGTAAACCTTGATGAATATAAAGGACTTAGCCGTGACAACGATCAGAGCTACTACTATTTCATGCATCAGAACCTATTTGATCATGTGAATATTCCAGCTGAGAATACACACCTTCCAAACGGAATGGAACCGGATTCTCAAAAAGAATGCCAGGAATATACCGATCTGATCCAGTCTTTAGGCGGCGTAGATCTTCAGCTTCTCGGAATCGGTCATAACGGTCATATCGGATTCAACGAACCGGGGGAAGCTTTTGACAAGCAGGTTCATTGTGTAAATCTGACTCAGTCTACCATCGAAGCAAACAAACGTTTCTTTGCTTCAGCTGACGATGTTCCGAAGCAGGCTTATACAATGGGAATCAAGACGATCATGCAGGCAAAGAAAATCCTGATCGTTGCAAGTGGCGAAGATAAAGCAGAAATCGTAAGAGATGCTTTCTTTGGTCCGATCACACCGAAGGTTCCTGCTTCTGTTTTACAGCTGCACAATGATGTTACTTTAGTAGCTGACGAAGCTGCACTTAGCAAACTTCCTTTATAATCATGTCTGCAAGGAACGGAGGCTTTGAAAATGATCATTAAAAATGCGTCAATTTATACAGAAGATCATACTTTTGTGAACAGGAATGCAGTTGTAGAAAATGGCAGATTTGTAAGTTTTTCGGATTTTTCGGAACAGGATGCCCAGATCGTGGATGCCCAGGGACTTTATATGATTCCGGGACTTGTGGACATTCATTTTCACGGATGCATGGGAGCAGACATGTGCGACGGTACAAAAGAAGCACTGGATATCATTACGAGATATGAAGCGTCCATCGGTGTGACTTCTGTCTGTCCGGCTACCATGACAATTGCTAAAGACGAGCTTTTAAATGTCATGAAAAATGCAGGTGATTACGCCTACAATGGCGGTGCACACCTGGTCGGTATCAATATGGAAGGACCATTTATCAGTGCTTCCAAAAAAGGTGCCCAGGCAGAAGAAAATATCCTGCATTGTGATTATGAATATTTCTGCCGGCTTCAAAAGGCGGCAAAGGGACTGATCAAACTGGTGGATCTTGCACCGGAAGAACCGGGAGCCATGGAATTTATCGAGAAAGCAAAGGATGAGGTGGTTATATCCCTTGCGCATACCGCATCGGATTATGATACTGCAAAAGAAGCCATTCAGCGTGGTGCTTCCCATGCAACCCATTTGTACAATGCAATGCCACCATTGAATCATAGAAATCCGGGCGTGATCGGTGCAGTCAGGGATTCTGAAACATGCCATGCAGAGCTGATCTGCGACGGTGTACATATTCATCCCTCTGTGATCCGCGCAACCTTTGCCATGTTTGGTGCGAAGCGTATGATCCTGATCAGTGACAGTATGCGAGCAACTGGTCTGAATGATGGAGATTACACCCTTGGCGGACAGCCGGTAAAGGTAAAAGGCAATCTTGCTACCCTGCATGATGGAACAATTGCTGGTTCTGCTACGAATCTTATGGACTGTGTGCGTTTTGTGGTTAAGAAAGTCGGCCTTCCGTTTGAAACAGCAGTCATGTGCGCATCTGAAAATCCGGCAAAAGAAATCGGAATTTTCCATGAGGTCGGAAGTATCTCCGCTGGTAAGAAAGCAGATTTTGTGCTTTTAGATAAAGATTTGAATATAGTAAGCGTCTATGTAGATGGAAAGGAGATCACATGTTAGGTTTATTTAAAGGAAAAAATAAGGGGAATCTACTCCACTCCCCGTGTAACGGAAAAGTCGTACCGATCACAGAAGTTCCGGATTCGACTTTTGCGGATAAAATATTAGGAGACGGATTTGCAGTCATTCCTTCCGAGGGAAAGGTCTATGCACCGGCAGATGGGGAAGTGAGTATGGTATTTGATACTCTTCACGCCGTTACTATGACAAGCACCCAGGGAACAGAGATTCTGATCCATATCGGTCTTGATACCGTTACACTGAAAGGAGAACCTTTTACCCCCCATGTTGTTGCAGGTGACAAGGTAAAACAGGGAGATCTCCTGATGGAAGTTGATCTGGATAAGATCCAGGTAGCCGGATTAAATACCATTACTCCGGTACTCATCTGTAATACAGATACTTATGGAAAAATAGCCCTTCAGAAGAAAGGCGAAGTCACACTGGAGGATGCTGTGCTTAAATTATCCTAGGATCTGTGCTTTTTCAATCGAAGCTAACTGGAATGGTCCAGTTTAGTGTATACTTTTATTTTATTTCTAAGGAGGAAAAACATGAAATTCTTACAAAAACTTGGTAAAGCGTTAATGCTCCCGGTAGCTATTCTTCCGATCTGTGGTATCCTCATGGGTATTGGATACAGGTTATGTCCGGCTACGATGCAGGGTGGAGACATCCAGGGTGCAGTAAATCTGATCGGTCTGTTTTTAGTAAAAGCAGGTGGAGCTTTGATCGACAACATGGCAATTCTTTTTGCAATCGGTGTCGGTGTCGGTATGTCTGAAAAAAATGATGGTACAGGTGGTATCGCTGCTCTTGCTTCATGGCTTATGATGACAACACTTCTTTCAACAGGATTTGTTACAACGATCATGCCTTCTATCGCAGACAGTGCAACAAAGACACTTGCTTTCGACAAAATCGCAAACCCGTTTATCGGTATTCTTGCAGGTATCATCGGATCTGTGTGCTACAACAAATTCAAAAGCACAAAGCTTCCGGACTGGTTGTCTTTCTTCAGTGGAAAACGCTGTGTAGCAATTATTGCCGGAGTTGTTTCTATTCTTGCATCTGTTGTTTTATTATTCGTATGGCCATTACTTTTCGGAGCACTTGTTGCTATTGGAAAAGGAATTGTTGGACTGGATGTTGTAGGAGCCGGTATCTATGCATTCCTCAACCGTCTGCTCATTCCTACCGGATTACATCACGCACTGAACAATGTATTCTGGTTTGATACGATCGGTCTTGGTGACTTACAGCACTTCTGGGCTGGTGAAACATCTGCAGACGTATCATGGAGTCTTGGAATGTACATGTCAGGATTCTTTCCATGTATGATGTTTGGTATTCCTGGTGCAGCTCTTGCTATGGTAAAATGTGCAAAACCGGCGAAAAAGAAAGTTGCAATCGGACTGGTAGCTTCTGCAGCTATTTGTGCATTCATCTGTGGTGTAACTGAACCGTTCGAATTCGGATTCATGTTCCTTGCACCGGTACTTTATGTAATTTATGCAGCACTTTACGGTATCTTCACAATGATCACGGTTGCTCTTGGATTCCGTGCAGGATTCTCATTCTCAGCAGGTGCGATGGACTTATTCTTCTCTGCTTCTCTTCCGGCAGCAGCTAAGATATGGCTTATTATTCCGCTTGGAATCGCAGCATTCTTAGTTTTCTATTTCGTATTCCTCTTCGCGATCAAGAAATTTGATCTGAAGACACCGGGTAGAGAAGATGATGACGATCTGGAAGCAGAAAAAAATGTAGAACTGGCAAGTGATGACTTCACAGCTATCGCAGCAAAGATTCTTGAAGGCTGCGGCGGAAAGGAAAACATTGCAAGCATCGACAACTGTGTAACAAGACTGAGACTGGAAGTAAAAGATATGACTGCAGTTAACGACAAAGTGATCAAATCTGCAGGTGTTGCAGGTGTTATTAGACCTGGAAAAACTTCTGTACAGGTTATTGTTGGAACTAAAGTACAGTTTGTTGCGGATGCATTCTCAAGACTTTGTGAATAAGCTTATATATCTTGAATAATTGTACCAGAAAAGCAGGGCGCATGCCCTGCTTTTTACATTTAAAAAAAGAATGTGCCGAAGCACATTCTCATTTTGAATTCTTTTATAATTCTTCCGGATCAACCTGTTTTCCGTCTCTCCAGATTCTTTCCAGATCATAGAAAACACGGTTTTCTCTGTCGAATACATGTACGATAATATCGCCAAAGTCCAGCAGCACCCAGCTTCCGAGTCCATAGCCTTCACGCTGTTTGACTTCGTATCCTGCTTTTCCGAGTGTCTCTTCTACATTGTCAACCAGTGCTCTTACCTGGCTTTCGTTGGTTCCGTTTGCAATGATAAAATAATCTGCAAGCACAGAGATTCCTGCAATGTCAATTACACGGATATCTTCGCCTTTTTTGTCAGCGAGTGCTTCGCAGGCAAGTTTTGCCATCTCTCTTGACTGCTCGATTGTCTGCATCAGTTTTTTTCCTCCTTTTCGGAATCACTGTTTTTCAGGTTCTTATAATATAAAAATGTCTCTTCTGTCGCAGGGTCTAACGTTGCACCTTTTTCGGCAAGATATGCAAGTGTATCTTCCAGAATACGGTAAAGACATGCATCGATATCTACAAATGCAAGCGCACGTACTTCCGGAAGATTTGGTGCAACATCTCTTCCAGGCTCAATATAATCTGCGATATAAATGATCTTATCAAGCAGAGACATATTCGGACGACCGGTTGTATGAGACTCGATCGATCGTAGAATCTCTTCATTTTCTATTCCATATTTTTCCCGGGCAAAAAATGCGCCCAGCTTTGCGTGCAGAAGTCCCGGATTTTTGTACTCTGCATCGGAAATTTCGATATGATTTTTCTCGCAGAGCTTAATCTTTTCATCTGCCGGCACACATTTTGCACAGTCATGTAAAAGTCCTGCCGTCAAAGCCTGCTCCAGATTGGCACCATAACGCATGGCAAGGCAGCCTGCCGTATGCATCACACCGATCGTATGATCATAACGGTCTTTATCCAGGTACCGTTTTACTTTTTTCTGCATCTTAAGTATTGTTTCCGTCATGTTCACTCACCTGATATAATCTGTTCAAATCTATATAATCTGCAACCTTTTTCGGAATCGGAAGATCTTCTGTCTCTCCTCCTCGGATCATCTGCCGGATCTCACTGGAAGAAACCGGCATCACAGGGGTACGGAGAAGCCGGATATCACATGCATACTTTTCTTTCAAATATGTGATCTGACGGCGCATTTCTTTCGGCGCTCCTGCATCATCCCGATATGCTGCCAGGATGACCGCTGTTTTCAGAAGTCTTTCCGGACATTTCCAGGTTTCCAGATTGAAAAGAGAATCCGCACCGATGATAAAATAAAATTCATCCTGCGGATAAGTCTCTTTAAAATACTCCATTGTCTGATAGGAGTACGAAGTTTCCTTTCGATCTATTTCATAGGTACAAAGCCGGAAATACGGGATTTCTTCAATTGCAAGGCGTGTCATTTCGGCACGGTCCTGTAAATCTTTTCGTATTTCCGGATTTGATTTATGGGGCGGATTGCCGTTTGGCATATACCACACTTCATCCAGATGGAACTGCTGGTATGCATATTCACCAAGCATCAGATGCCCGTTGTGGATGGGATCAAATGTTCCGCCCATAATACCGATTCTCATAATCTATACTCCACTCATTAAGGAAGAACGATTTTCTTCTTGTCGTCTTTTCCCTCTTTATAAAGAACGATTTTTCTTCCGATAACCTGTACCACCTGGGAACGTGTACGCTCTGCAAGGATCTCTGCCATTCCACGCAGATCATCTCCACAGTTCTGAAGAACGTGAAGCTTGATCAGTTCTCTTGCTTCAAGCGCTTCTGCAACAGCTGCGGTAAGTTCCGGTGTTACGCTGGATTTACCGATCTGAAGGATCGGATCCATTGTCATCGCAAGGCTCTTTAAATAAGCTCTCTGTTTGGAAGTCATAAAACTTCTCCTTTCTGAAATTATGTTCTTTTCTAACGGTAATATTCAAACTGAAGACCGTACATACGGATAGTATCGCCTTCCTGAACACCTGCATTTTCAAGCTGCTCAAGGATACCGGTTTCTTTCAGGAATTTCTGGAAGAAAGCAAATCCCTTCTCGGAATCCAGATTGGTGTAACCAAGCATCTTTTCGATCTTTGGTCCCTCTACTACAAATACATCGTTTTCTTTTTCCACGGTATATGGAAGATCCATGTGGATGATCTCTTCTTCCGGGAAATATTCCTGTTCAAATACGATCGGCTTGTCATCCAACTTCTGAAGTTCATTATTTACATAGTAAAGAAGATCAGAAAGCCCTTCTCCGGTCACACCGGAAATCGGGAATACCTTGATTCCTTTTGGCTCGAACTCATCTCTCAGTCTCTGGATCGGATCTTCATCTTCGGAATAGATCAGGTCAACCTTATTCGCTGCAATGACCTGTGGACGCATGGAAATTTCTTTGTTATAGGCTTCCAGTTCAGCGTTGATCTTGTAAATGTCTTCAACCGGATCACGTCCTTCGATACCTGCCGCATCCACAACATGGATCATCATCTTGGTACGTTCAACATGACGCAAAAATTCATGTCCAAGTCCGACACCTTCTGATGCTCCTTCAATCAGTCCCGGAATATCTGCAATAACAAATCCCTTTGCACCTTCCAGATCTACAACTCCAAGGTTCGGGCTGAGTGTTGTGAAATGATAATTTGCAATCTTTGGCTGCGCATTGGTTACACGGGAAAGGAATGTGGATTTACCAACATTCGGGAAACCTACAAGCCCAACGTCTGCGATCACCTTAAGTTCCAGATTCACCCAGAGTTCCTGTGCAGGCTTTCCCGGCTGTGCATACTTCGGAACCTGCATGGTAGAGGTTGCAAAATGCATATTTCCAAGACCGCCCTTACCGCCTTTTAAGATGACCTGACGCTGATTCTCGCCCGACATATCGGCAATGACTTTATTGGTCTCTGCTTCACGGATAACTGTCCCTTCAGGAACTTTCAGGATCAGATCCTTTGCATCCTTACCATGACAGCGCTTTTTGCCGCCTTCCTCTCCGTCCTGTGCTTTATATTTTGTTTTGTGACGGAAATCTACCAGTGTGTTAAGACCTTTGTCCACTTCAAAGATTACATCACCGCCGCGACCGCCGTCGCCTCCGTCCGGACCGCCATTCGGAACATATAATTCCCTGCGAAAGCTGACGTGACCGTCGCCGCCCTTTCCGGATCGGATATATATTTTTGCTCTGTCTGCAAACATAATATGTCCTCCTTATTTATGACTAAAAACAAGGCTTCAAACCAAAAAAGTTTGAAGCCTCTGTTAAATCTGCTTATTCAGCTACTGGATAGATAGAAACCTGTTTCTTATCTCTTCCTTTTCTTTCAAAACGAACAACACCGTCAACCAGTGCAAATAATGTATCGTCACCACCGCGACCTACATTGATTCCTGGATGAATCTTTGTTCCGCGCTGTCTGTAAAGGATGTTACCAGCTTTTACAAACTGTCCGTCTGCTCTTTTTGCTCCAAGTCTCTTAGATTCAGAGTCACGACCGTTCTTTGTAGAACCAACTCCTTTTTTATGAGCGAAAAACTGAAGGTTTAATTTCATCATGGTTGTTACACCTCCTCGTATGTCAAATCCATATATTCTCTGTAGTTCTCATCTTCTGCAATCTCTTCCAGACCAAGAACCATCGCGTCAAGCAAAAGCTTTGCCTCGCGAGTCGGATTACCTTTAAGTCGATAGTCAATGAGTCCTTTGGATTCATCGGATACAAGGCTTGTACGGTCATCCGCAAATTTCTCAATGGCATTCAAAGTATTGATCGTAAGTACGGAAACAGCTGCGCAGACAATATCCTGTCCTTCTTCACTGAATCCTGCATGACCATGTGCTTTGAAACCTACACATTGATGTTTTTCATTTTTATAAATGGTTACTCGTATCATATAACCACCAGCTTCTTACGCGTTGATCTTTTCGATCTTAACTGCTGTATACTGCTGTCTGTGTCCGTTTTTCTTGTGGTAACCTGTTTTTCTCTTATACTTGTAAACGATAACTTTTTTAGCTTTTCCGTCACCAATTACAGATGCTTCAACTGTTGCACCTTCTACTACTGGTGTTCCAACTTTAAGCTCGTCACCACTTACTGCGAGAACCTGGTCAAAAGTATAAGACTGTCCGGCTTCCACACCAAGCTTTTCTACTTTAATGATATCGCCTTCGGCTACTTTGTACTGTTTACCACCTGTTGCTATAATTGCGTACATATGGCACCTCCTATTATCATTACTCGCCAACTACGGTGTCTGATCAAATCAGGACTTATAACCTCGTTGTGCGGCATACCTCTGTATTATACAGTGGCATACCGCACAAAGTCAACCCCTAATTTGCGATTTTTTTAATTTTTTCGTAACAATATCCGATAATGTCTTTTCTTGTGATGATTCCTATGAAATTCTGCTGGTCATCAATGACCGGAACAAAGTTCTGATCCATCGCTTTTTCCATCAGATCTTCCATATTGGAATCGGCACTTACCGGCCGGTAATCTGCTCTTCTTGCAATCTTCGTGATTGCAATGTCTTCTGCTTCTTTCAGATTCAGGATGTTCAGCTTCTTAAGTCCCCAGAGCAGGTCTCCTTCGGTGATTGTACCGACGTATTTACCTTCCCGGTTGATCATCGGAATGGATGAGTATTTGTGGTACTCCATGATTTCCATTGCCTGTCTGAGCGTGTGGTAGTCATATACAAATGCCACTTCTGCTTTTGGCTTCAGGAAAAATAATATATTCATTTTCGTATCCTCTCTTGTATGAATATTCTGTACAGGGGAGTTTTCCCCAACACCTGTACTATACCATATTTAAGGATCGAATTGAAGATTTACAGCTGAGTGTTAACAAAAATATCATAAATTGCTTTGATTGCTGCTTCAAAGTCGTGCTCTCTCACACCGATGATAATATTTAACTCGCTGGATCCCTGATCGATCATTTTTACATTGACATGTGCATGTGCCAGTGCAGAGAAAATTCTTCCGGCTGTACCGCGTGTCTGACGCATTCCACGTCCAACAACAGCGATCAGTGCAAGATCGGATTCCAGTTCGATGTCATCCGGATTCACGGCACGGTGGATGCCCGCAAGCACTTTCTGCTCATGTTCTTCAAATTCATCCTGATGAACGAAGATAGTCATAGTATCAATTCCTGACGGCATATGTTCAAAAGAAATCCCTTCATCTTCAAATACACCAAGAACCTTGCGGCCAAATCCGACTTCTGAGTTCATCATTGCTTTTTCAATTGTAATAGAAGCAAATCCACGCTTTCCTGCAATACCGGTAATTGTATACTTCGGCTTTCTGCAGGTTCCTTCTACGATCAGAGTACCCTTTTCTTCCGGTGCGTTTGTATTACGGATGTTGATCGGGATTCCTTCTTTACGAACCGGGAAGATTGCATCTTCATGTAATACGCTGGCACCCATATAAGAAAGTTCACGCAACTCTTTGTAAGTAATTGCTTCGATTCCTTTTGGATTCTTAATGATACGGGGATCTGCAATGAGGAATCCGGATACGTCTGTCCAGTTCTCATACATATCAGCATGTGTGGCTCTTGCAACGATCGATCCTGTTACATCAGATCCGCCGCGGGAAAATGTCTGGATCGTTCCGTCCGGACGTGCTCCGTAGAATCCAGGAATCACGGCACGCTCTACTTTTGAAAGTCTGTCTGCAAGTACCTGGTTAGTTTCTTCTGAAAGGAAGTTCCCATTTTCATCGAACTTGATCACTTCTGCCGCATCGATAAACTCATATCCAAGATAAGCTGCGATTACACGTCCGTTTAAATATTCTCCACGGGAAGCAGCATAATCTCTTCCGATCTTCTTTGCAAAATTATCACGGATGGTGGCAAATTCTTCGTCAAGAGAAAGAGTGATCCCAAGCCCTTCAATGATTTCCTGATATCTCTTCTGAATGTCAGCGAGTAATTCTGTAAATTTCTTCTCTTTTACAGCTGCGCCGTAACAACGATACAGCATATCTGTTACCTTGGTGTCGTCGGAAAAACGCTTTCCCGGAGCAGACGGTACAACGTAACGTCTTGATTCCTCTGAAAGAACGATCTTTCCTGCCTTTTTAATCTGTACTGCATCGGCAAGAGAGCTTCCGCCGAATTTCACTACCTTAATCATCTGTTGGTATTCCTCCATCTCTCAATTCATATATTCTGATCTGCACATGGCAAACCTGCATTTTCTGTAGAAACACCGGGCAGATGTTTCTACACTCATGTAGTTATTACTTTATTACGCTGACGTGAAAAATGCAAGATTTTCTTTTGAAATCTGTTGAAAATCTTGCATTTTGTCTAATAGAATTTCTTTTTTTGAAAACTTTCTATGCATGAATTACATCTGCAAACGTAGCATCCGCTGCTTTTCTCAAATCCTCCGGTGCAAGTGTCAGTTGTGCACCGATTCTTCCGGCACTTACATAGACTTTTTCAAACTGCTGTGCACTTGCATCAATGACCGTCGGAAAATGCTTTTTCATTCCGATCGAAGTGCATCCACCACGCACATAGCCGGTAAGCGGTGTTAACTCCTTTAAATGAAGCATTTCAATAGATTTTTCACCAACCGCTTTTGCAGCCTTCTTAAAATCAATTTCTGCTTCGATCGGAAGAACGAAAACATAATGTTCGCCACTTTTCCCAGTTGTGACAATCGTCTTGTAAACCTGTTCGTGAGGCAGATTCAGCTTATCGGCAGTTTCAATTCCATCCGTGAATTCATCGCATTCATAGGTCTGATATTCGTAAGAAATTCTCTTTCTGTCTAAAATTCGCATTGCATTTGTTTTGACTTCTTTTTTACCCATGTAAACTTTCCTCCAGTGTTTTTCGGATTTTCTTTCGTGTAATTTCCACCAGCTGCAGTTTCGTCATTCCAATCACATTTCCCGGATTTGGGTCCTTCTTTAATTCCAGCTGCAGATACGCAAGAAGTTCTTTCTTCTCTTCTGCTGATTTCATGTTGATAAAATCAATAATAATGATACCGGAAATATTGCGGAGTCGGATCTGGCGGACTGCTTCCCTTGCTGCCTCCCGGTTGATCTCCGGAAAATGAGAATTCTTTTTCAGACATTTTCCGGAATTGACATCGATTACAGTCAGCGCCTCGGTTGGCTGGATCACCAGATAAGCCCCGGATTTCATCCATACCCGTTCTTGTCTGGCTTCTCGGATCGCCCCTTCCAGGTTATAGCATTTTACAAGTGGATAAGACGGATCCGTATACGCACGGAGAAGCGGAAGTTCATCTGGCATTTCCGTTTCCAGATAAGTCTGAACTTCTTTATACAAAACTCCATCTTCTACCGTTTCCTCTACAATAATTTCCGTCAAATCTTTTTTGTAAATATCCCGGAGTGCCTGTACGCACGGATCCGGTGCACTCTGCAGACAGCTGAAGCAGGTCCGCATTTTGCCATATTCTACGATTCTGTGATAGTTCTCTGCCAGTTTGTCAATTTCGGCACGGATCTGTGTTTCTTCTGTTTCCACACAATTTGTCCGGAAAATCAGTCCGAAATCACAGCCTATATAGTCCTGTCCCAGCTTTTGCAGTTCTTCTTTCCGGGCACCGTGAATTTTACTGGATACACCAATGGTACGATTGCCGGAAGTCAGTACTACATACTGCCCGGTGAAATTTAAGTTCCCGGTCACGACAGGCTGCTTGGTTTTCACTGCTTCTTTCTCCACCTGAACCAGAAGCTCATCACCGATCACAAGTGGCTTCTTTCCGATCTTATTGGTGAAAACCGGGGTATATTTTCCATCCAGCGCAAAATAGCATTGCTCACCATTGGCAATTTCAACAAATGCGCCACCGATATTCGGAAGGATTTTCCGTACTCTTCCGACATAAATTTCACCCAGGCAGCAGCTCTTTTTTTCTCCGCTACTGCCAAAGTGAAATTCCGTTACTTTCTCATCCTCTAAAAGTGCAAGCACCCGGCGGTTCATGCATTCCGTAAGGAGTACTTTTCGTTCCATCTATACAATCTCCGTTCCAAGCGCATCCAGTGGAACCAGAATCATCTGGCCCTCCGTGTTTTCGGATTCCGCAAAAGTTTCCAGTCTGTGGTGGGTAAAGGTCACTTCCTCCGCATCCATACCAAGATAGCGGACAAACGCTTCTGTGACAAGCTCCGGCTTTAAGTTCTGGACACTTCCTGCTGCCACACGCATATAAATCTTTCCGTCCCGGCATTCCAGCTTGTAGATCATCGGACGAATGTCCACTTCTTTTTCACTCTTTTTCGTCTTTTTGACCACATAGATTTCATTCTGCGCATAAAAAGCTTCCAGCTTTTCAGCAAGATCTTCCGGCAGGCTGCCATTTTTTACCGAAGATAAATAGTCGGCACCTGCTACGATTGACATTCCTTTGCTTTTCTTATCATCCGGGATCTGCACAAAGCTGACGATCTCCATGCCGTCTACCATCTGTTCATTCAGCCGTCTGACCGCTTCTTTGCTGGCGATTGACTCGGTCAATTCGATATCAAAATATTCCCCGTCACTGGTAAGCCCTACGCCAAGTGGATTAGCGAAAGACATGATCATATGCGGGCTGTAACCACTGGTAAATGCGATCGGAATCTCGGCACGGCGAATCGCTTTCTGGAAATACCGCATGATATCCAGGTGTCCGATGAACTTCATCACTCCATTTTTCCGAAATTTAATTCTTGCCTTCAAAGCAGACACCTCCTCCGTAACTTGCTGCCCCACAGCCGGAACATTTTGCACGGCAGTTCGGGGTTACATTCCCTTCCATTGCATTCTTCCATTCTCTTATAAGGAAAGATTTTGTCACGCCACAATTGATGAAATCCCATGGGAAGATTTCATCTAATTCACGCTTTCTGAGATTATAGAAATCCATGTCTACACCTGTATTTTCAAAGGCCTGCAGCCATTTATCATAATCAAAATACTCATCCCACGCATCGTAAATACAGCCAAGACGGTAAGCCTCTTCCAGAACCTTTCCGACCTTCCGGTCACCGCGGGCAAAGACGCCTTCCAGAACGGTTACTTCGGCGGTATGCCAGTTGTAGCGCAGACTCTTGCGGTTCAGCTGGTTGCGGAATGCTTCCTGTACAATTCCTGCACGGCGGATATATTCTTCCATCGGCTGCATGGTCGCCCACTGAAGCGGTGAAAATGGTTTCGGTACAAAGAAGGAACTACTTGCCGTGATCTGACATTTTCCATTTCTCTGATCCTTCGGAATTTCATAATACCGGCGTGCTACTTTATCTGCAAGAACAGCAATTCCTTCCATATCTTCCTGGGTTTCGGTCGGAAGTCCAAGCATGAAATAGAGCTTGACCTTCGTCCATCCACCTTCAAAAGCCTGTCCTGCACCATTTAAAATGTCGTCTTCCGTCAGACCTTTGTTGATTACATTACGCATCCTCTGTGTTCCGGCTTCCGGGGCGAAGGTCAGACTGCTCTTACGCACATCCTGCACCTTGCTCATAACATCCAAAGAAAATGCATCGATACGAAGGGACGGCAGGGAAATGTTGACGCCCTGTGTGTGGAACTCATCGATCAGGAAGGTGACGATCTCTTCCAGTTCGTTGTAATCACTGGAACTTAAAGAACTTAAGGTGATCTCTTCATGTCCGGTATTTTTCAGCATTGCACGTGCCGTCTCTTTGAGCATATTGATATCACGCGGACGTGTCGGACGGTAAACCATTCCCGCCTGACAGAAACGGCATCCACGGATACAGCCGCGCTGAATCTCCAGAACCGCTCTGTCCTGGGTTACTTTGATAAACGGAACAACCGGCTTTAACGGATAAGTTGTCTGGCTCATATCTGCCGCAACTACTCGTTTGATTTTTTCCTTTGCATGCGGATTGTTTGGTAGGAAAGATTCGATTGTGCCGTCTTCTTTGTAAGTGACATCATAAAAAGAAGGAACGTAAATTCCCTCAATCTCTGCTGCCATTTCCAGAAATTCTTTTCGGCTTTTTCCAGCTCTCTTCCACTTTTTGTATGCTTCCAGAAGTTCATCATAAACCACTTCGCCCTCTCCGATATAGAACATATCGAAAAATTCAGCCAGTGGCTCTGTATTGTAAACACATGGTCCACCACCAATGACAAATGGATCTTCTAAAGTTCTGTCTTCACTGTGAAGTGGAATACCGGATAAATCCAGCACCTGAAGCACGTTGGTGTAACACATCTCAAACTGTAATGTGATGCCAAGAAAGTCAAAATCCTTTACCGGGTCCTGAGATTCCAGGGCAAAGAGCGGGATATGTTTTTCACGCATGATCTTGTCCAGATCAATCCATGGAGAGTAGACTCTCTCGCACCAGGTATCCTCCCGGCGGTTGAACATATCGTACAGAATCTGGATTCCCAGATGGGACATACCAACCTCATATACCTCCGGAAAGCACATGGCAAAGCGGATTTCCACGGCATTTTTATCTTTTACGACAGAGTTAACTTCGTGTCCAATATAACGCGCCGGCTTCTCTATATTCAGTAAAATATCATCATCTAATGCTAGTTTTCTCATTTTTCCTCCGTCTTATCTGTTGTTTTTGCGTGCTTTCGCACAATTACAGGTATTAAAAGCCTGTAAGTGAAAGGATAAAATAGATATTTTATAAAAATCACTTGTTTAATAATAGCTTGTTTAAGTAAGAAAATCAACTATTTTGGACAGATCAACTACTTCTGATGCAATTTTATTATCGCTTTCCTGAATCTTTGAAAATATTGTCTTTGAATAAGAATTCATAATGTTGCTTAAATCGATGACATCATTCTGATCATCAATATAGACATCCTCAGTTATCGTTGTATTTGCATGCCCCAGCATTTTTGAGATCACTTTCAAATTATTAAACTTGAATAGAGTAAAATGCTCGCATCTATCATTTCTAGCAAGAGAAAATGAAGTGAAATGCTTGCATTCTCTAATGATTATTATGGATTGTTTTTTAGGGCAACACAATCCGTCGAATTATTTTGCGCTTACGAAAAGCATTACCATTTTAATATTTAAAAGTAAAAAGAGAACAGCTGATAATATATTCGAACTGTTCTCCTACTTCAAAGTCCATGCAACAATGACATTACTGTTTCCCGCTTATTTGTACCCAGTTTCTGCAAAAGTCATTTTCGCTTGTATCTTTATTATATTTTCACCATATGCTTTATGGGATACGGTGATGTAACAAGGAAATATTCCCTTTCTTCCATTTTTCCCATTGTCCGTTGCGGAAATTGGGTTTTACAAAAAGGTGTGGTAAATCCATTTCAAATTCTTACTAACCCAAACGATATACTTTATCAAATAGCGGAAGATTTTCTTCTTTCATATGATGCGTGATTAGGATCAATGTCAGATTTTTGCATGCCAAAAGTGCCTGCTCGATTACCATTGCATTTTCTGCATCAAGCGCAGAGGTGCCTTCATCAACAAACAAAATCTGTCTGTCATGGGCAAGTGCCCGGGCTACGGCGATCCGCTGCTTTTGTCCTCCGGAAAAATTCTTTCCATTTTCCCCTGCTTTTGTTTCAAGCCCATCCGGAAACTTTTTGATTTCTTCTTTTAAAGCACTCATTGCCAGAATCTCTTCTAATTTTTCTGCGCTGACTCCATCACCCAGAGTAATATTATTACGGATGGACGTGTCAAAAAGGAAAATACTCTGCTCTATATAAGCCATCTGCTCGTAAAAAGAATCTACATCATATGAGGAGAGTTCTTTTCCGTCATATAAAATCTTTCCTTCGTATCCTTTCAGCTGACCAAGCAGCAATTTCAAAAAGGTTGTTTTACCACAGCCGCTCCTTCCAACAATCGCATATTTCCCACCTTTTTGGAATGTGAGGTTTTGTCCTTTCAGTACTTCCTTTTCGCCATAAGAAAAGGACAGATTCTCAACTTTGATTTCCTTTTGTAAGGAAGGAAGTGTTGCTTCTGCCTTCGGTTCTTCGTCAACTGATTGCATTTCGGCTTTGGCAAAATACGGGCGTGCTCCAGCCATTTTCAAACGGTAAGAAATAAGTTGTCCAAAAGAATTTCCTACCTGGTTTGTCAGATTGATACTTCCGAAAATAATCTCCGGTGCAATGATACGTAATACACAAAGAACAAATGTCAGCATGTTGATCGCATTGATTCCGAAAATGCTGATTACCATTGCCTTATAGCCTTCTTTTCCTTGTTTTTCAGCGAAGTTGCATCTTTCCTTTTCCAGTTCATCACCGGAAGCATTAATTTTGCTTTCAAACCGCTCGGCAAGACCAAAAGCCTGTGTCACAGATAATCCGGCAATCTGTTCTTTGATTCTGTCGGTATATTTTTCCGTTGCCGCTGACACTTTTTTTGAATACTCCTCTACCTTATCGCCAAATTTCCGGCTAGTATAAAGTGAAATCACGGAAACGACAATTGTCAGCAGCAATATTTCCCAGCGGATAAATAAAAGCGAGACTGCTCCGAGAATCAGCTGTAATGCTTCTTCCATGCAACTGTAAAAAACCTGGAATCCCTGGTTTTCCGCTTCACGAACATCATTTGTGTACCACGACAAATATTCTCCGGTATCCGTGGAGGAAAGCTTTTCGAAGGAAGCACTCATGATCCGATTACTGATATCGTTCCGAAAATCCTGATTCATTTTCGCGATGAGATAGGTTTGATATTTATTTTGAATATAGAACAAAATACTGTTGCCAAAAATCAAAACGGTATTGCACACCACCGTGATCAGGACCATCCGGAAATTTCCTTCCATGACCTGTTTACCTATATACATCTGCAAGAAAGCGTATCCGGTCGACACTCCACTTGTAAGAACTAAAAGCAGAAAAAGAAGGAAGTTTTGCCATTTATATTTGATCAGATATTTTTTCATGCGCTCACCTTCTCTCCAAGATGATATACCTTTGTATATTTTTTCATCTCATTCTTTTCCAGATGATGACTTACCAAAATCAGCGTAATATCCGGTTCTTCCAGCAGAGATTTCTCGATTATTTTAGCATTCTCCTTATCCAGAGCAGAAGTGCCCTCATCCATGATCAGAATCTTACGGTTATGGATAAGTGCCCGGGCTACGGCAATCCGCTGCCGTTGTCCACCTGAAAGTTTTCTTCCGTTTTCTCCGACATCTGTATTCAAACCATTCTCAAAAAGTTTAAGGTCTTCATAAAGAGCACTGTTTCTTAAAGCCTCTTCAATCTGTTCCTCTGTGAAATCCCCTCCCAGAGTTATGTTTTCCCGGACTGTTGTGTGAAAAAGAAATACATTTTGTTCAATGTATGCCATCTGATCACTGAATGTTTTCGGGTCATAAATAGACGCATCCATCTGATCAAATAAAACTGCACCTTTATTTGCCTGTAATTGTCCCAATAATAATCTGAGAAGCGTTGTTTTCCCACTTCCACTTTCTCCGACAAGGGCATATTTTCCACCAATCTTGAAATCCATATTCAAATGTTCAAAGACTACATGCCCCGGATAAGAAAAACCAAGGTTTTTGATTTCGATTTTTTCCTTTACCGGCGGTAATGGTTCCTTTTTCTTATCGTTTTTTTCCTGATAAATGATTTTATCGAAATACGGTTTTGCTCCTTCAAAAGTGATCTTAAGCTCTGAGAGTGAGAGTATTGCATCCTTTACCTGGTACGTCAGGTTGCCACCGCCGAAAAAGATTTCAGCCGGTATGATTCTGAAGGCACACATCCCAAAAAGAACAAGATTATTGATCAACCCTGCCAGTGCGTTTACCGCTTTCATTTTGAGGGATGCTTTACCCTTACATTTTACATAGCGGTATCTTTGATTTTCCAACTGCTCTGAAGCCTGTCCGATCCGGTTTTTGAAATCCTTTTGATGTCCGAAATATTTCAGAACAGTCAACCCCTGCAGCTGTTCTTTTACAATCTGTGTAAAAGATTCCCATTCACCGGATACTTTCTTTGATTCCTCACTCACATCTCCAGGGAAAAAATGAGTATATAAAAATACCATTCCTGTTGTCAAAATGGTGCACAAAAGCAGTTTCCACTGAATCATGGCAAGTGTTACCGTTCCTATAATCAATTTGATGATTGCATCAACACCATTATAGAAATTTAGAAATCCCTGATTTTCCGCCTCTTTCAAATTGTTCGTATACCAGGAAATATATTCTCCGGTATCATTTCCCCTAATTCCTGTGTCCCTGCTGCCAGAATCCTGCGGTTAAGATCCCTTCTCATATCCTGATTCATGCAGGCAATCACTTTCGTCGTATGCACATCATTTTTCCAAAACAGAAAATGCAGAATCAGATAAATAACGATTATCAGCAAAGAACAGATAACGATTCCCTTAAAATCACCATCCATAACCAGCCTTGCCATCCGCATGGTGATAAGCGTACTTGCAAGCAACAACAGATTCGTGCAAATCAGCTCTAAGATAATGAGCAGATTCTGGAATTTATATTTTTTTAGATATGTTTGCAATTATTCTCTCCCTTAAAAATTATTTAATGTAGTTTGTGTAAAAAAATATTTTCGTTATTATATTTTTACCATATGTTTTATCGGATACAGTGATGTGACAAGGAAATATTCCTTTCCTTCAATTTTTTTCCACTGTCCGTTGCGGAAATTGGGTTTTGCAAAAAGGTATGGCAAATCCATTGTCACCTCTTCCTGAGATTCTAATTCAAAGTGGTGCTGTCGTTTTGGATTGCCGATCTTGTAATAGAAATCATAATCTGGGATATTGCTCCATCCGGACGTGGATGCGCCAATATCTAAAATATCAATATCCGCAGACTTGCTGCTGTCATTTTTAAAAGTGACCGTTACCCACATCAGTTTTATTATCATTCCCGGAAATGGTTCTGTCTCATCATCATCCAGCCTGTATAGACTTCGGATTTCATCATTTTCCATAAACCGGACACCTCCTGTCCGGAGTTTTACATTTTCCTTCCACTGAAACCATTCCCCTACTTCTGTGATTTTCGTCTGAACCTGCGGTGTTTGCTGATTCACGCGGAAAACCCGAATACCCCACACTGTCAGCAGGATAACCACCAGTGCAATCCCCGTAACTTTTAAACTTGCTTTTTTATGATTCTTCATCTGCGTTCACACTCCAATGGGAAACTATTTTTCCTTCTTTGATTTCAATAATCTCATCCGATAATTCTTCCAGATCCTCTGTGTCGTGACAGCTGATCACGATCAGTTTTTCTTTAGCTCTCATTTCTGACAGAATTTTTCGCAGCTGCTCTCTGGTTTTTTCATCAAGTGCATTTGTCGGTTCATCAAGAATGAGCAGTTCCGGCTCTTCCATAACTGCCGCCACAATTCCAAGTTTCTGTTTCATTCCAAGAGAATATTTTCGATAGGCTTTCTTTTCATCCGGATCCAGACCCAGTTCACGCATTTTTTCCCGGATTTGTTTTTCGTCTGCAATCCCTTTGATGGATGCAATTGTTTTTAGATTTTCCAATCCAGAATAATTACTGATAAATCCAGGTCCTTCAATCAGTACCCCGACACTTTTCGGAAAGGAAATATCTCTTCGTAGTACCTGTCCGTCAATCACCACTTCGCCGGATGTACATTTGATCAGACCACAAAGTGCACGCATCAGCATCGTCTTCCCTGAACCGTTTCTTCCTTTTAACCCATATATATGTCCCGATTCCAAATGCAGAGTAATATGCTCTAATACCGTCTGCGATCCTATCTGTTTTGAAACACTATTTACGTCTATTTGCATTACAAATCCCCCTTTACCCGTAAATAATCCATCTGTCTTATCAGAAGTTTTCCGATCAGTATTCCGATTACGGAAAGTATTATTAGAAATATAAGTATTTTCCCACAAGAAAATCCCGAATCAATCAGAGCTGTTACCCGCAGTTTCATCAAATAGTTTCCGATCAAATACCATTTCTCTGCATAAGCTGAAGAAACTACAAGTACAACCATAACAATGAAGCCGGCAATCGTATTTGTCTTCATAGAAATCACCATTTGCCATACTGCGATTGTCCACGCAGCCATGACAGGAATCAAAAACTGTTTTAGAAACTCCTTTCCTGATAAAATTACTTTTGTGGAAAATCCATATCGCCAAATACCAAACAACAAGATTACAAAATACGCGGTTCCGAAATACAATACTGTTTCCATCAGACTTATAAAACACTTGACATACCATATATTCTCTACCCGTTCCATTCTCAGCAATAGCTGTAAACCGGTTCCGGAAGTGTAATTTTTTGCGTCTCTGCCGATTATATACAAAAAGAAAAAAACAAATACACACCAGTCACCGGGAATAAGGAACCGTTCAGCCCCTGATAGCATCCCTTCGATTTGCTGCATTCCTTCCAGAAAACTACTATATAATGCGGAAGCAGTAAGCTCTTCTTTCCATATGTTCAGCGAAACAAAACATCCCTGAAGTGCGACAAATGCCGGTATGAGAAACTGATAGCTTTTGCCAATGACCGTCTGTTGGCATTCATATAAAAAAAGTCTCTTTTCTTGTTTTATCTTATCCATAAAACTCTTTTTCCCTCCAGATTTTACAGCCGGCCAGATAGATTCCCAATATAGCAAGAACTCCGATGGCAATCAGCAGAAATACCTTTCCCGGAGCCATAAACTTGTCTTGTGAAACAGAAAAAAGATTGAAGAAGAGAATATATTCATCTCCAAACCACTCAACTGCTACAGGGATCAGAATAATCACATACCCAATCATAATACTTCCCACTCCATATTCCAGAAGGCTTAAAATAGCTGCGCCGATTACTGTTTTTATAAAGGCAAATACAATAAATGCTGCAATGACCAGAATGGGAGAACCCTTATACAAGGTTCCTGTTGCAGTATGGAACATACTATACTTCACATGCCAGTTGCTTACCTCATATGAAGAAAGCGCAGAAAACAGACAAACAAGCACACAGTAGATTCCGGAAAATATAGCAGACCATTTTAAGAGCTTTCTAAACATCTGCCTCCAGATCATCTTCGTATTGCTGTAGCGGACAGCAAATGCCGGTTCACGCATACTCCTTTGCTTTCCGACAATCAACGAAACGGTTATCAGGAAATAAAAGATTCCGAAATTTTGTGCGTCTTCCATTTCATGAAGACAATCCAGCATACAATAGTTCCATCCCATACCTTGTAAAAACCGTACCACATTTGCCAAAAGAAAAAACAATACGATTATCATGCCAAAGATATATAAAACGACTCCTGTCATTTCGCTTCGTTTTATTAAAAAATATCTTCGTCTTTTCCCATTTTCCAAAACAACAGACCTCCTACGATAAAAAAGAATAAACCATAGCTGAGAAGCAGCCATAACGTCGGACACCCATTGGCCGGTCTTAAGAACAATATAGGAGCATACTCTACAGAATCAGCCATAGGCAGCATCATCGAAAGAGAATAAGTAAATATATGAATGACAAAAGGCATCAGCAGGATTACAAATTTTTTTGTCGAAAAAAAGCTGAAAACCAGTGGAAGTACCGCCATAAACCCTGCGTAAACAAAATCAATCAGTATAAAAATCATAACATACAACAGCGGATGTTTTTCATGGATTTCAAACCAAAGAACATTTGCGTTGATAAATGTTCCTGTCAGATTTTGTGGATACAATGCCGGAAGGATCGTTGCACAAAGCATGAAATTCAAAATTAATGGGACAGCACACACCGTTCCGCCAACGCAAAACACACTTAAAAATTTTGCTTTCAGATAATCCATTCTCTGATCACGTGTGTAAATTTGCTTCACATATCCGTTTTCTTTATCTTCCAGAAAGGATATGCTGGAAGGAAGTACCGCCAGAATAGGAATCAGTATATAGTACAGAAGTCCTTCCAAACTGGAAGCATCTCCTCCAAGCCATCCGGTAAAAAGATTCATTGGATACTGCATATCGCTTTTAACAGGAGCTGCATTTGATGAAATTACCATCGGAAGCATACGAAACATATGAATAACAGCAATAACGCAGCCGATTGCCAGAGCTATTGCTGTTTTTCGGTTCATAAAAGCTCTCTTCCATTCAATTTTACTGTTCTTACTCATATCTGCCATAACCTCACATATCTTCTTGACTGATTTTCCGGATCAACATTTCCGGTAAAATCAACTTTGATGTAAGCATCCATTCCATTAATTTCCTCGTCCGGTTCAATATAAACAAGCTTGCAGGAGAATTCACTTTCTGCCGGAATTTCGATTAAGACATAGGATTTATCCGGTACATAGGAATCTGCCTGGGTTTTATATCCTCTCATATCTCCCAGGTAAAACGGAATTACATAGTTCTCAGACTCATGTTCCATAATAAAATAACGGAAAGTATTAAGACGGACTTGCTGTGAAGAAGTTTCCGGATTCCTCAATGTTAAGCGTACAGTGACATAGCTGAAATCATTTAGCAGATTGTAATTTTCATCAAACTCCATCGGATAGTTTTCATCATCCATTGCACGGTATGGTGCGTCCGAATCCACGTTTTCTTTTGTTACCTTCGCTTCGTCAATCAAAATATCCAGATTGTATCCCGGACACTGAAAAACATCTCCGAGATCAACGATATTTCCCTCATAAGGTAATACACCCACCTCTGGATGCGTTGGAATTTTTTTCTCAAGAATCTCTTCGCTACTTTCTTTAGAATCATTCATTTTTTTAACTTGTTTCGTGAGAACATTGTCCTTTGTGAAAGGATTTTTTACTATTTTACTGCCAAGAAATACAAGAATGACCGCCACCATGACGATCATTATACTTGTAAAAAATATTTTACCTGCTTTGTGATTCATGGGGCGGCCTCCTTCTTTTTCAATTGTCTTATCATAATTTAAATACTATCTGGACTCCATACGCCATGTAGGGATCTACCACCAGAAGATGTACGAAATTTTAAATATATATTATGATATCTACCTTTATTATAATCGTTAGGGAATGATTCTGCTACATAATTTGTTATTTTATAAGAACTTCCAAGTGGAACAGGAACGAAGTTTCCGCCACCATTCATACCTGTATAATTCCCGCCATATCCTTCTACGCCAATTCCAACCGTTACACCTCGGTCGCCCCCATGTTTAATATATACAGATGTTGAATCTGTTTTTGTTGCTAAATCTGTTCTTGCTACCCCTGTACCTGAATACGGTATATGATATGATATATCAGCATGATTATTTGCCTTTGCATGCAATGGTGAAAAAAGAACAATTACAATAGCAGTTAACATTATTCCAAATAAACAATTCAATGTATTTATCCGTTTTCTCATAAAATTTTATTTCCCTCCTCTAAACGTATTAATTATTTTTTTACTCGAAAAACGTATAGTTCAATGGTATCATCTCCTTCTTTGATGTTTTATTTAATATAGTTAATCTATCATTATTTGATACACTTTTCTACGACATTTGATAAAATATTTATTTCAACAAATGTCATAGACTTTTATTAACTTATAAGTTAATCTAAATACTTCCTTATGAGTTCATATCTTTTATAATTTTTCATTAAGAATAAAATATCAGCAGACCAATTAAAATAATACTTACAATCGGTCTTATTCTCTTGCTCTAATGCACACGCCATAGTGGATAACGCTCTTCCAAGATCGATTCCTCTACCTATTTCGAGGGATGTTTTAATACGATTTTGTGTTAATTCTATTGCGTTTTGAGGCTGATTATTTATTTCTAAAAAAGAAGCCTGATTAGACATAATCAAATCCCAATCTTGCATACGAAAAATCACTTCTAACTCACTCTCATCAAGATTACGCAATATTTCTTTATATATTTCAATTCCTAAATTGATGTTACCGTTCTTTGAATATATAATGGCTATCTGATTTAATAAATTGATTTCATATGATGTAAGTGTATACTCAAAAATGTTTTTCACATTTACTGTTAAATTTAAAATTTCATATAAAAGTATTATAGCCTCTTCATACGAAAGGATTCCATCACGTAACTTTCTTCGTAGTTCTTCACCTAGAATGTATTGTTTATTTTTTTTAATTGTTTGATCTAAATCATCTTTTAATTCTTCTAAAATCAAATCCGCTTTATCATATTCTAAACGATAAACATATGTTGAATATTTTTTCTTTTTTTCTAACACGGTAAAATCAGTTATAATCTCTGTGTCTACTCTCTTTCCTTCACGATTTAATTTCAATAACAATTTTTCTAAATTTTTTTGTGTTGGACAGGTTACTCCCCTCTCAATTCGTGATAATGTTTCTCTTGTACAAACTTCTTCACTCATCTTTTCTTGTGACATTTTTTCTGCAATTCTATTCTTACGTATTATTTCATAATCCAATTTAAAATTTCGACTTATTTGTTCAAATAAACGTAATTTATTATAATTTATTTTGTATATTTTCCCGATTTCAATCAAAGATTTTCTAGCATTTATGAATCGAGTTAAATCGTTTTTTTCTGTAATAATGTTATTATACTTTTCATATTCCTTAATAATTTCTGGCAACAAAAATAGCTTTCCTTCATCTCTTAATAATTCTATTGCTTTTCTAAGAATAAGTACTATCTCATCATTGCTAAAAATAGAAGAAGTATATTTTGCTGCCAACAAAGCAGCATAAGGATATACTCGAGCTAATTCTTCATGATCTACAAAATGATATTCCGAATATGTTAAAATATCTTTTATTTCTTTAGTTGCTTTTCCTTTCCCCCCTTCGTAACTTATCTCCCAATAAAACAAGATTAAATTAAGTTCATCCGAACTTAGCAGAAAACGATTTTTTAGTATATCCGTATCAAATATTGTTCTATGAATAGCCTGTTCACACAAATCTATTATTTCATCAAAATCTTTCTCTTCCATCCATGCAATTTGAGCCTTTTGCATCTCAATAAATTGTCTGTGCAGAGGTTCTTTTGCTTGTTTCATTGCCTCATATTGATTTAAATAATACCTTGCCTTATTAAGTGATCTTGTTGCAACATTTTTCTCTATGTAATATCTGAGTTTATAAATCTCATAAGCTTCTTTTGAAAGCACATATTCAAGCTTTGTAGGTGTTTTTCCAAGTCTAGAAAATAATCTATCTATTTGAAAAAAGTTTAACATGATCTCATCCGATTCAAATTTCGACAATTCTGAAACAGAACATACACCTTTTGCGAGCTGGTTTAATGTGTATTCTGATTTTACTCGCAAATCAAAAATCATTCTTCCTATTCCGCGTTCTTTTACTTTAGCCATCTTTCATCTCATTACTAGTGGATAAAGAATAATCTCGAATACTTTATATGTTCTACTTTTCCACTTTTTTTCTTTCATCTTTTTTTTGATAGTTTCTCAAACTTTTATTCGTACCAGCTAAGCCGTACACTTTATTATATCATCTTCAAGCAGAAAACACAGCTAAATCAATGGTTTTAAGCGAATTTTCTTTTATTCAGCAGACACTAATTATGATTTATTTTTTTAAATTAAATTTGTAAAAAAACCGCAGGGACTCCCGCGGTGCTGATTATAAATATTCAAATTCTATAAAAAAATTAAAATAAAGTGTTTTTATCCTTATATGATCAATATATTTCTATTATTTTTGACTATTTAATTACAACAAAATTACGACAAAATCACGTTTTACAACAGTACCACACAGTACCATATCGTACCATATGTTCCCTTTTTCGCCTAAATTCGGGACTGTGTAACACTAAGTAATACTGTATGATACAAACATTTGTTCTCTGCCGTAGACCTCCGGAAAACACATTGCAAACCGAATATCTACCGCTTTTTTGTCCTTCATGACCGAATTGACTTCATGGCCAATGTAGCGGGCAGGTTTCTCTATATTCAGTAAAATATCATCATCTAATGCTAATTTCCTCATTTTTCCTCCATTTTCAGTTCTTTTGCTCTTAATTCTATAACGATTCACGCCGTAAATACAAGCAATATTTACAATTTTTTAACTTTACAACTATACCATTTATTTCAGAAAATTGCAAAATAAATGAGGTGAAAACAGCCTGTTTTTGCTATTAAGTAACAGAAAGTGTAGTTTCTGTACTGTAAAAGACTGTATGAGATTATATGTAACAGCTTGATCTTTTATAAGATTTTTGTTGCCTGTTACGCAATGATATGACATATACATTGAATAATTATTCATTAAAATGTATTTTATACATAATTACGAATCTAGTCAATAAACAACAAAACAATGTCCTGGAAAACACATTGCAAACCGTATATGTTTTGCAGTATTCCCTTTCATTGTTGGAAAATCTGAAATAATTTAAAAAATTAAAAATTAAAATAATGCTTGTTTTATGGCATTTTGCAACAAAAACTATAGTTCTGTTACCATATAAGACCATATGATACAACACACGATTATATAATTATATTGACGGGCACTATCTTATTTTTAGAAAGGCATCACTTATTTTTGACATATCAAGTTCTTCGCTTTTATCGCTCATATGAATTTTGTCATATAGTGAATCGACATATTTTGTCATAATGCTGCTTGTATCAATTATGTCTCTTTGATCGTCAAAATAAACGTCTTCAGTCATATCTACAGTTGAATGTCCTAATAATTTAGAGATTACTTTTAAATTATTAATATTCTTTTTCAATAATGTGGCATATGTGTGCCGTAAGTCATGCCAGCAATAATCATCAGGATTTATATCACATAATTCAAGGACATGTTTGAATGCGTGACTGATTTTGAAATCTCTTGATAATGGTCTTCCGTTTGAATTCACAACAACAAAATCAGGTGTATAATGAAAATTTACATCATTTTGATTCAAGTAATCATACTTATTTTTTGCCAAAATAATTTCATCTAACACGAACTGGGGTATTTCAACGTTCCTTACAGAAGAATATGTTTTTGTTTGGATCAATTGACTTGTAGCCATTTGAGATTCCCAGCCATCTCCGTAAATAGTTCGTCCTTTTTGCCAGATAATATGTAATTGACGATTGGAAAAATCTACGTTTTCAAATTGAAGACCAAGTGCTTCACTTATCCGGATGCCAGTTGTAGAACAAATCAACATTAACAGATAGTAATTAGGTTCTTCTTTTTTGCAGGTTAGTAAAATATTTTGTAATTGCTGTAATGAAAAAGTTTTGCGTTTGGTCTCCGTTCTTTTTTTCTGTCGCATCTTTGAACGGATTGTTTAAACAGCGTAAGGTGCCGGGTTTTGCGCTATTATGTTAAAACTCCTTTGCTGTTTTAAAAGAAGAACTAATAACGGCATAAGCGTTGCAACGCAAAGGGTTCGAAGCAATAGAATCCATAAATTTGATTAAATCAGAGGATTCCATGTTCGTTATGTATATGCGTGGCGATATCGATTTTAGCAAGTGGTTATATATCACGTTCCGATAATTTACGAATGTGGAATATGCTATTTTTTTGACAGATAAACAATCTGTCTTTTTGTTGTGCTGCAAAATAGACAAAAGAAAAAACACATCATATTTATCAAACAATTGCAAATATGATGTGTTTTATAATTATGTCAAAATTCTTAACTTAATGACATTGCTCCACAAGGGAATCTCTTTTACTGTTACATAGTACAAGGCATTTCTTCTGCAATTTGCTTAACAGTTTCGATCGGAATATCGAATTTATCTGCAATGAATTCACAAGTTAATCCTTTTCGTAATCCAGACTGTACAATTTTGCTTATACCTTCTTCTATGCCTTTTCGTAAATTCCTTCACTTAATCTTTTGTACAGTCTTTAGCTTTCTCTATCTTCAAGGTATTCTGCAAGACTGTAATACAGTTCACCTGCAATTCCACGTATCTGCTCTGCGGCGGTCATGGAATTCAAGATTGCCTCCTGCTCTGCTTCTGCCGCAGCAAGGAAAGCACGGTCGATTATATTTTCCGGAATTGCTGATATTTGCACAAGTTCCTCCTCATAACCGGATGGGATTCTGTTTGCAGTCGTAAATCCGATCATAACCTCTCCGCTGCCATGACCTGTGTAACCGCCGGTTCGTGCGATACCAACACCGGTTCTTTTCAGAATCCGTTTGAGCTGACGACTTGTCACTGGAAGGTCTGTAGCCAGAATACTCATAATAGAACCTTTATCTTCTTCAGATGCAGCCATATCACTCTTTTCCTGCTTCCATTCCAGAATCTTCGGACCAACAGCTTCTCCGTTCAGTACAAAATCTTCCGTTGCACCAAAGTTTGACTGAACCAGAACACCAATAGTGTATTCTTTTTCACCAATCGTGATCACGCGGGATGCAGAACCGATTCCCCCCTTCATGCCATAGCAGGTCGTACCGGCACCAGCACCTACATCACCTTCTTCGAATTCTTCTGATGCTGCCGCAAAAGCCTCACGCACTTCCTTTTCGCCAATCGCCCGTTTCTGGATATGATTGATCCGGCAGTCATTGCACTCGCCAACAACCGGATTGATACTCTGTGGCTCAATTCCGTCCTTACGGCTCTGTTCGATCACGACATCAACCATTGCATCCAAAACCTTTCCGACATTTAAGGTATTGGTAAGAGCAATGGGTGTCTCGAGGGTCCCAAGTTCCTCTACCTGCACCACGCCAGCACTTTTTCCAAATCCATTATGAATGTATGCAGCTGCCGTATAGTGCTTGGCAAATGCATTGTCCGGTCCAGGAACGATCACGGTTACACCGGTATGATTTTCTTCTGTCTTCACCGTACAATGACCTACCCGTACACCTGGCACGTCCGTAATCGCATTCCTTTCTCCTGTTTTTACTCTTCCGGGTACAATCCCAAAGTCCCGAATCCGTTTTTTCCCCATTTTGGTTTCCTCCTTGGATTATGTTGTATTTTTCAATACATGCTGGTTATAGTATAACACATCTCCGTTATTGAAGGATTTATTTTTTATTTTATGCGTCTGACTTTCGTGATCATCTCGGTTTTTACCGGTCTGTGATAGACAAATCCTGACTGCGGTTCAATGGCTTCTTCTACTTCTACATGTTCCAGTCGTTCAATCTCATCCCAGCCATCGATCACTTTTCCGATTACAGTGAAATTACCATTCAATCTCTCAGAAGCAGCAAGAGTGATATAGTACTGGCTGCCAGAACTGTTCTCTGGATCTCCTGCCATGGCAACAATCCCCCGTTCAAAAACGATTTTGGCATTTTCAGGATTGGTTTTAAATTCCGGTTCGACCATGATATCGATCTGTGGATCAACACCATCAAAAAACAGTGGCTGGAGGACAAATCCCGGTTCCAGACGTTCAATGGCTCTTCTGTCAAATATTTTCTTCTCTGCGAGCTGCATAACACTTCCGCAGGCAATCGGTGCGATTTCCGGCCAGAGTTCAAAGTGTATCACAGCATTCTCATTTACAGTTATTTCGATGATTGGTTTTTGATTCCCGGTATAATTGAATTTACCATCATTTTTCTCTTCCAGCGCTTTGATCATATGATAAGTATATTCATTGTACGGCATAGGGATTCCAAGCTCCTTTCCCATCCGCACAAGCGCACCGGAGAACATATCGATTTCCGTATGACGTTCGGCATCCAGATCCTGTAAGGTAGAATATCTGGCTGTCGGAGGAACTACGCTTCCGCGTCCGGATGAACTTCCTGTTTTACTCATATCGATTCCTTTTGCCTTCGCTACCATTTCCAGTTCTCTCTTTAATCCATCACTGATTGCTTTCATGTGGACACTGTCGCGGTAACATCCAACGCTTGTCCCCAGAATTGCCTGCGGCAGATTGTTGTATACATTCAGGCGAAATTTACACCATATCTCCTCCTGAATGTACTCGGTCGACCGGAAATGAATCCCAGTATCTGTAAACAACGCTTCCACCGCTCTCACACGCTCACTGTCAAACGGTGCAGATGGCTCTCCAAAAATAATTTCCAGTGTGGTCGGCGGATCAAAATGATAACCATCATCCTCTTTGTGTGAAGCCACTTTGATCAGTGCCGGTAAGACATGCTCCGTGCCCACTGTTCTTCCGATTATTTCTTCACTTTCGATTCCATTCATCAGGCTCATGACCACTGTATGTCCACCCGTTGTTTTTTGTATACTCTTCAATGTACCTTCCAGTGAACCGTATTTCAAAGCAACCACCAGCATATCCACATTATGTGCTTCTTCTGGTGACCACACCTCCGGATGGTAAATCCTGCCATTATTCGCACATCCATTTTTCCTTAGACGATCCGCTCTTTCTCCCTCGGCAATCACGCCAAGCCGGACTTCCGGTTTCTGTGAAAGTCCCCAGATCACATAGGAGCCTACCGCCCCTGCACCTAAAACTGCAACTGATTTTATCTTCATCTTCTATCTCCTTTCGTTTTACGGATACTCATATTCTCATTATACTTTTTTACAGAAAATAGATCTCTTCATTCCGCCATATGTATCATATATTAACTTGCGACTCCAATATTTACAATATAGATTTTTTTATAACAGGAACAAATATTTTCATATTTTTGCAGAAAAAAAGAGACTCCACAAGGCAATGTCATTAAGTTAAGATGACCAATCAAGATCTTAGCATCAGAAATGATGCTAGGACCTTTGTAATTAAGAACATCTTGATTGCAAGGAGGTAACGCATATGAGCAATTATATTAATCAAGTTTCAGATTCTCTAAAGAATCATATTTCGGAATTAGCTAACAATCCATGTTTATTTCTTCGAAACCCCAATGTCTATTTCTCTCGAAAACGGAAAATTGATTTCAAAACTTTTATTTGAGATGGGGAATAGAAACTTCATTCAGAGAATTAAAATATGCCATAGGATTAACAAGTTTCCATGCACGAAAACCAGATTTTATTAAACAAGGAATATATGCGCGATTACTTTTGTATAACTATTGTGAATTAATAACAACACATGTAATAAAACAAATGAAAAACAATGATAAAACAAAACAGGTGAACTTTACAATCGCCATTTATATTTGTAGAGAAGGACGCATGAAAAAACTCTCGTTTTTTCACACGCCCTTTCTGATATTTTTTGATTCTCTTTTTCTGTCGCAAAATAATAAACCACCTCTTGGTGAGCAGACCAACTTTTTTCGCATATTCAGCTTTTTCCTTGCGCTCTAAAGCGAGTTTTTCTTTCAGATTATCCTCTCGTGTGTCATCAAAAACTACGGATGCTTTATCGAGGAACTCCTTCTTCCAGTTTCGGAGAAGATTCGGCTGAATATTGTTTTCGGTTGCGATTGTATTTAAGTCTTTTTCTCCTTTGAGCAGTTCAATCACTAATTCTGATTTGAATTTGGCGGAGAAATCCCTATCCTTTTATTCAATCCCCATTACTTCTCCTAGTGCAAGCACCGCATTTCTTACGCATTCCGGGCATTCACAGAGTACCTTTCCTGTGCCGACGCCCTTCAACTCCCTGCAGATCGTTGCACCGCATTTTTGCTGAAACTTTGCAAGGATTTCTTTGGAATAACGAGGCGTTCCGGCTCCGTCTGTCAGGACTCCGGCGGTCATCACAGCTCCAATGAGTGCCCCGCAGGTTGCTTCCAGACATCCCATTCCAGCTGCATAGCCTGCGGTTAATTTCATCAGTGTCTCATCGTCCAATGAAAGCTTATCTTCAAATACTTTTACCACTGCCTGGGAACAGTTGCATGCTCCGGCAGCTTTTAAATCTGCAGCTTTTGCTGCGCGTTCTTCGATTGTCATATTCAGTACCTCTCTTATTTTATTCAATCTGGTAAAATTTTTTCAAAGGCTTCGCCTCAGTCTTAGCTGCTCTCTGAAAAAATTCCGGTATATTCTCCATATACCTGTAAATATACACAGGGAACAGACTGATGCCTGTTCCCTGCCTGTTAATTCCTATTATAACATAAATCTATTAGAATCCCATCCACTTTTTCAGAATACCGGGACACATTCTTTTAAATTTGATACATTCTGAATCCTAGATCATCTCTAAAAATGCAGCAATTCGTGTATCCAGCTGTCCGATATCTGCCTGAGAATAATCGGTCTCTACATGGATATACGGAAGTCCTTTAGATTTTACAAATTTCTCAATGCTCTTTGCCTCAATATTGTAAGTATGACATGCCTGAAGTGTCATTTCTACTACACCCTCGATATTATACTCTTCAAGGAGTCTTCCCATCAGTTCAATACGGTTGTTATCTGGTGTCATAACGGAACATCCGATTGCAAGATATCTCTCTGCAATTGCTTTGTAGATGTCCTCTGCATCTTCATCGATGAGACGGTCAACAGATTTTGCACCTCCACAGTTTTCATAGACTACAACATTTCCACCGTGTTCTTCGATGGCTTTTACAACCTTCATCGGTGCACCGCTGCTTGGACATCCGGTTAAAAGGATACGTTTCTTTCTCTCTGGTTTTTCCCCTTCTTCGTATTCTTTCATCAGCTTTTCACGAAGAGCATCAATTTCTGCCGGCATCTTTTCTTTATCGAATTTGAACTGGCTTCCATAGAGAACACCGAACAGCTGGGAACCGTTCATCGGAGCCGGATCATTTTTCATAACTTCGTAGAATTTCTTCAGTGCAATACGTCCCTGGTTGGATACATGAACAGCATGGCGCACTTTTTCTTCTGTGATCTCTACATTAAATGTCTTTTCCAGATATTCTTTGAAACGGATGATCTCTTTTGTCCACAGTTCCAGGGAATCTTCTCTCTGTGAGTTTGGAAGTTCCATGATATAGACATTTTTGAATTCTTTCATCAGTTCGTACATCTTTTTCTTTCCATCACAGGTTGTCTCTCCGACTACCACGTCTGAGAAATAGAAGAATGGACATTTGTCAGATACGGCAAAACCGTAACTTGCCTTTACCATCGGGCACAGATTCTTCGGCAGATCCTTTTCTGCGATCGGGATCGTTTCATCGGATGTAGAGCAAAGTCCTACGGTAACTGCTCCCATAGCCATTGCGATTTCCTGTGGAAAGTAGGTACAGTACGCACCTACAACCGGAATTCCTTTGTCCTTTACTTCTTTCATTACCAGGAAAGATCTCTGTCTCTGCTCTGCAAATTCTTCAAAAATCTCCGGCAGCTCTTTTACTAATTCCATTTTTATTTTCCTCCTTTATTGTATGCATTTTAAGCATTGAATACATATTTATCCAGACGGTCAAATGCTTCTTTCACTCTGGATGTCGGCAGTGCAAGGTTCATACGGATATACCATTCACCATGGAATGGCTTTCCGTTCTGCCAGAACACACCTGCTTCATATCCCATCTTCAGAACGTCTTCCAGGCTCTTATCATGTGCCTTGCACCATTCTTCACAGTTAACAAACAGCATATAGGTTCCCTGCGGTCTGGTTACGGAAACACCTTCAAAATGTTTGTCGATATAATCACATGCATAAGCGACATTTTCCCCGATCACTTCTCGAAGCTCGCCTACCCATTCCTGTCCTTCTGGTGTATACGCACCCATCAGTGCATGCATGGACAGCACATTCATCGAATTGTAATGGCAGAGGGAGGACTCTTTTAAAACTCTGTCTTTCAGGCGTTTGTTGTATATAATATGATAGCTTCCGATCAGTCCGGCAAGGTTGAAGGTCTTTGATGGTGCGTATAAAGCAATCGTTCTGTTTCTTGCATCTTCAGATACAGACTGGGTTGGAATATGCTCGTTTCCATATAAAATAATATCGGACCAGATTTCATCGGAAATGACGGTCACATCGTATTTTTTATAGATTTCCATTGCTTTCTCGATTTCCCAGCGCTCCCATACACGACCGGTCGGATTGTGCGGTGAACAGAAAATGGCTGCATGGATCTTGTTTTTCACGATCTTCTCTTCCATATCCTCAAAGTCCATCCGCCAGATGCCTTCTTCGTCCTTTTTCAGCGGACTGTGGATGATATGGTAGCCATTATTATTCAGTGTGCCGGTAAATCCTATGTAAGTCGGTGCATGGACAAGGACATTATCACCCTGTGAGCAGACCGCGTGAAGTGCACTTGCCACGCCGCCTAAAACTCCATTCTCATAACCGATATGTTCTTTTTTCAGTCCGGTCACATGATTCCGTTCTTCATGCCACTTGATGATGCTGTTGTAATACTCATCTCTGGTAATAAAATATCCATAGGTCGGATGTTTCGCTCTTTCAATGATCGCTTCGGTGATCTTCGGGAGTGCCGGAAAATTCATGTCCGCAACCCACATCGGAATGTAATCCAGCCCTTCTCTTACTTCTACTTTTTTCCCCGGCCCAAGCATATTTGGAAGGATATCCACTGCAAGGGCATCTTTTCCTTTACGGTCAATAATACTTGTAAAATCGTACTTCATTTTTCTTTCTCCTCTGTTACATACATTTTTTTCTTTTAGTCATCATACAGGTGACATGCCACCTGGTGACCTTTGGATACTTCTTTTAATTCCGGACGGACTTCCAGGCAGATATCCATGCATTTGCTACATCTTCCGCAGAAACGGCAGCCTTTTGGTGGATCGATCGGGCTTGGCACATCTCCGGTGAGAAAATGACGTCCCCGGCTTTTTGCCAGATCCGGATCGGCGATCGGAATTGACTCCAGAAGTGCCTGCGTGTACGGATGATACGGCTTTTCATATAATTCCGCAGCCGGTGAAATTTCCACCAGCTTTCCAAGATACATCACTCCGATATTATCGGAAATATGCTTTACCATGGCAAGGTCATGGGCGATAAACAGCATCGTCAGATGCCGTTCTTTCTGCAAGGTCATCAGGAGGTTCATGATCTGCGCCTGGATAGATACGTCAAGTGCTGAAATCGGTTCATCACAGAACAGAAATTCCGGGTTAACTGCAAGTGCCCTTGCAATTCCGATTCTCTGGCGCTGTCCACCGGAAAATTCATGGACATTTCTGGTAGCATGCTCGGCATTTAAGCCAACCATCTCTAGAAGTTCCATCACCCGTTTCTGCTCTTCTTCTTTACTTTTTGTCAGATGATGGATCCGCATCCCTTCACTTACGATCTGATACACTTTCTGGTGTGGATCCAGCGAAGCATACGGATCCTGGAAAATGGTCTGCACCTTCTGTGTAAATGCATTTCTCTCTGCTTTACTCATCTGATGCACATCTTTTCCCTGATACAACACCTGTCCGTCTGTCTTCGTAAGGATTCCGGTACAGGTTTTCCCGCAAGTCGTCTTTCCACATCCTGATTCTCCTACGATTCCGAAAGTTTCTCCTTTATGAATCGTAAAAGACACGTCATCAACTGCCTTTAAAACACGTTTATGACTTGCCGGAAAATATTTTTTCAGATTTTTTACTTCTAATACAACTTCTTTTTCTATCATGCGTCTGTCCTCCCGAACGGAACACCGCTTCTGTCAGCACGTGGATCCATCAGCCAGCACGCAACGCTGTGCTCATCCGTAATGTGCGTAACTTTCGGTTTTTCTTCTTCACAGATTTTCATTGCATATGGACAGCGCGTGCAAAAACTGCAGCCTTTTGGCGGGTAGATCATATCCGGTATATTTCCCTCAATGGTATTTAAAATTGTTTTGTCTTCATCATCGATCCGCGGAACGGACTGGAGAAGTGCCCATGTATACGGGTGCTGCTGGTGATAAAAGATATCCTTTGCCGTTCCTCTTTCCACGATTTCTCCGGCATACATGACGATGATCTCATCAGCCATATCTGCAACCACTCCAAGATCATGTGTGATAATAATGATGGACATACCAAGCTTTTCCTGCAACTCTTCCATCAGCGCAATGATCTGTGCCTGTATTGTCACATCCAGTGCTGTTGTCGGCTCGTCTGCGATCAAAAGCTGCGGATGTGTCACCATAGCGCAGGCAATCATCACTCTCTGACGCATTCCACCGGATAACTCATGGGGATATTTGTTCATACACCCTTCCGGATCCGGAACCCCGGTCTGCTTCAGCATTTCCAACGATTTCTGATAAATTTCTTCCTTCGAAAGACTACTCTCGTGATTCTTCAGATTTTCTGCAATCTGCTTTCCAACCTTCATCGTCGGATTTAAGGATACCAGTGCATCCTGGAAAACCATCGAGCATTCTTTTCCACGGAAGGTATTCCACTCTTTTTCCGTATACCCGGTAAGCTCTTTTCCCTGGTAAATGATCTTACTTTCCGGCTTTACCTTTCCCGGTTTCTCGATCAGTCCCATCAGGGATTTGGCAGTTACGGATTTTCCACATCCTGATTCACCTACCAATGCAGTTGTCTTTCCTTTTTTTACATCAAATGAAATTCCTCTTACAGACTGTACTTCGCCTGCATATGTAAAATAGGATACAGATAAATTCTCTACTTCCAATAATTTTTCCATCTTCTATCCTCCAGGCTTACTTTACAATCTTTGGTTCCAGTGCGGTTCTAAGGACATCACCAAGTAAATTGAAACTCAGTACTGTACACAGAATCAGAACTCCCGGAAATACCGCAAGTCTCGGTGCATCCAGAATATGTCCCTGCGCACTCTGCAGCATACTTCCCCAGGAAGCTCTTGGAATCTGTACTCCAAGTCCAAGGAAACTTAAGGACGACTCCATCAGAATCGCATTGGCAATTCCAAGGCTTGCCGCTACGATGACCGGTCCCATAATATTCGGTACAATATGTTCCACTGCAATCCGGAAACTTCCGGCTCCCAGATTCCTTGCGGCGGTCACATAATCTCTTTCTTTGACAGACATGGTTTCCGCCCTTGTAATTCTCGCCACCTGTGCCCAGGAAAAAAGACTGAGTACCGCGATCAGAGTAAACAGGCCCGGACGCAAGATCGTATTCAGTACAACCATCAGAAGCATACTCGGAAGTGCCAGGAAAATATCGGTGAAGCGCATCAGGAACATATCCACTTTTCCACCAAAATATCCAGAAGTAATACCGATTGCCGTTCCGAGGATTACAGTCATGATCATCGAACAAAAACCAACCGTAAGAGAAATACGTCCTCCGTAAAGTGCTCTGGTAAAATAGTCTCTTCCGTATTCATCTGTCCCGAAAATATGCTTTGCAGAGATTCCCTGCAGTTTTTCAGCAACATTGATCTTATTCGGATCATATGGACTAAGCGGTGCCAGAATGGAAGCTATGATAATGATCAGGAGAATGATGATACTCACCAGTGCAATCTTATTGGAAAAAAGCTCTTTTTTGATATCTTTCCACACACTGTGATCATATGAAATCAACTCCTGGGTTTTCTTTTTTTCAATTCGTTTAAATCTAGTATCAGTCATTTGCCATATCCTCCCTCTTGATTCTCGGATCTGCAAATGCATACAGAATATCTGCAATAAAGTTACCGACAACCAGAATAATTCCGGACAACATGACGTATGCCATAATCACCGGATAATCACGGACACCGATCGCAGTCATTGCAAGGGTACCTATTCCCGGCCATCCAAAAACACTTTCAATGATAAACGATCCACAGACTATGGATGCCAGATTCATTCCAAGCAATGTGATGATCGGAAGCAGTGTATTTTTCAAAATATGTCTTTTTAAAAGTTTTCCACCTGTCGTTCCTTTTGCTTTTGCTGCAAGAACGTATTCTTCTCCAAGCTGTCCGATCGTATTAGAACGGATATAGCGGATAAAGACTGCCAGGTTGGAAAGGCTCAGGGTGATACATGGCATGATCATATGCTTCACCGTATCCAGGAACGATTCATTTCCCACTGAATGCATCCCCGATGACGGAAGAATATGAAGCTTTGCTGCAAACACAATAATCAGCACCATTCCAAGCCAGAAAGACGGAATCGACATACCAATATAGGAAAGTCCACTGATGATATTATCAATCCAGGTATTCTTGCGGTATCCCGACCAGAGTCCGAGTGGGATTGCCAGAAGCACAGAAAGAACCAATGCGGCTCCCATCAGCTGCAGGGTTGCCGGAAGACGCTTGATGATCTGCTCAGATACGGAAGTATGGTTTGCAAGAGAAATTCCGAAATCTCCTTTCAGCACTTCTTTTGCCCATCCCCAATACTGCTCCGGCATACTTTTGTTAAGTCCGAGATTCTCTCTGATTGCTTCTTTTTCCTCATCTGACATCTGTTCATTCAAATACATACCGGAAATATCTCCCGGTGCTGCATAGATCACGGCAAATGAGAAAAAAGAAATCAAAATCGTGACAATAATCAGCTGAATCCCTTTCTTTACGAAATATTTTGCCATATTTCTTTTCTCCTTTAAAAGAGGGACCGGCACAAAGGTCATCTTGTGCTTCAGCCCCTCTTCGTCTGCTAAAATACGATATAATTAGTCTACTTTGATCTTCAGGTAATCAACGAATTCCGGAACAACCGGTACTGCATCCAGCCCTGTTACATTTTTCTGAGATACCATCACATAATTGGTGTAAGTAAGTGGGTATTCCCAGTATTCTGATAAAGTCAGATCCTGCAGATCATTTGCAAGCTGCTTTGCTTCTTCTTTGTCTGCTGCTGCGTTTACCTTTGCTGCAAGCTGTCCGGCTTCATCACTGAATCCCCATGCTTTGGAGCTGCTGTTGATGTAGCTGTAAGCCTGTCCAAGACTGCTTCCACGCTCAGAATCCCATCCATTTGTACCAAGATCCCACTGATCTTCTTCCCCTGACTGGAACATAATTGCGAAGAATCTCTGGAAGAATGCGTTGGAATCCAGACCTTCTACATCAAGCGTTACGCCGATTTCTGCGAGCTGCTGCTGAAGAACTGTTGCAACTTCTTCCATGTTCGGACGGTCTGCATTGTAAACATATTTCAGAGTTGTTCCTTCGATTCCTGAAGATTTGGCAAGTTTCTTTGCTTCTTCAAGATCCTGCTCGTAACCTTTGCAGTCTTTGTTGTAAAGAGACTGATCTGGTGTCAGAAGACTGTTTGCAACCGTTGCAAGTTCGTCACTTCCATATGCGGTATCGATGATCTCATCTGCATTGATTGCAAGGAAGATCGCTTTTCTTGCATCTTCTGTAAGTTTGTCTTTTGCAGGTCCGTAAGGATTGATCTGCAGGTAATTCAGTCTTGCTTCTGAGAAGGAGCTGATATTGTAATTATCGTCACCTTCATATTTTTTCAGTTCTTCCGGAGTTGTAATTCTCATGTAAGAGATTTCTCCGTTTTCAAATGCAACCTGTTTGGTGCTTCCGGAACCGATCGTCTTCATAACAACTTTCTTAACGCTCGGTGTTTCTCTGTAATAATCATCACGTGCAGTATATACGATACTGTCATCATTGATCTCTGCTACCGTGTAAGCTCCGGAAGTAGCCATATCTGTGGAATTAAAGTATCCGCTTCCTTCTACTTTTGTATAATCATTGTCAAATGCGTGTGACGGATAAATCATCATTCTGCCAATTGCTGCTGTATAAGTTGCATATGGTTCAGGAAGGACAATTTCCAGTGTCTTATCATCTTTTTTGTTAAATACAACTTCCTGTTTATTGATTGTATTATAAGAAGATTTTCCACCAGAATTTCTTCCGGCATAATTCATTGTAAATAAGATATCATCTACAGTAACCGGTTCGCCATCGCTCCAGTTTGCTTTCTCATTCAGATGAATGGTGTATGTTTTGGCATCTTCTGAAATATCAAGCTTATCTGCCAGATAATATTCGATTCCATCCTTTGTTTCTACAAATAATGGTTCAAAGATCGGACGAACCAGAGAGGTCTGGTCATCACTGGCTGTACTTGGCTCCAGAGATGTTGGCATATAATTCAATGCAACTGTAAAAGTCCCATCACTTTTTGCCTCTTTCTTCGTGTCTTCTGTCTTTGCGCTGCTGTCTTTCTTGTCAGAACTTCCACCACATCCGGCAAGCATACCGACTGCTAAAATTCCTGCACACAATAATGCGAGTGCTCTTCTTTTCATTTTCCTTTTTCCTCCATTGTATTTTCCTTAAGTTGTTCTGTCTGTGTATCCCCTCGTTAACAACTCTTCAAAAATACTACCAAAATGTTTTTTTCTTTGCAAATTGCTTTTTTCTATCAATTTTTGTACTTATTGATATCGTTTATCAATAATTCCAGAAAACGCTGATTTCCCGTTATTTTTGTATCTTTTAACAATTTATTGCTTTTATCTATAGTAAAAAATATAACTTTTTTACAATTTCTTTTACCTTTTTTGCAATGTGTATTGTATAATGATTACAAAAGATTTGTTAAATTTTATTCAACATGAAAGGTTTATCAGCTAAAAACTTACTAAATTTCTGATTATCTTTTCATAAGTTGGTAAATGCCGATATA